>Ga0180432_10000101_pt1 | contig 126058 bp, 89 predicted proteins | sample SS_ome_10_FD_132414 | JGI IMG/M metagenome (GOLD analysis project Ga0180432, IMG submission 132414) | Hypersaline lake sediment archaeal communities from the Salton Sea, California, USA - SS_1_MS_2 metaG | ecosystem: Environmental > Aquatic > Non-marine Saline and Alkaline > Hypersaline >... | reverse complement strand
CTCAGACGCCTTTTCAAGCCGCCGATGGGCATCGCTCGTGCCCAACATCCCCCGGCCGCGTCTGATCGTGCCGCCCCCGGCGCCTCAACCCTCGAAAACCGCTCCGCGCTCGCTTATCTTGGGCCTAGACAGCCGTGAAGGAACCGTCGATTCGACGCTGCAATGTGGCCATCGAACGGGTATACTGAGTGAGGGTGTCGGACCAAGTTCGGAGGACGGGCCATGCAGGAAGATAGCGTGCTGCAAAGGGCCTTGGCGTTACTGTTTGAGGTCGTCCCGGCAGGCTCGCAGGTTATCCTCTTCGGCTCACGGGCCACGGGGCGGGCGCACTCGAACAGCGACTATGATTTCCTCGTCGTGGAACCCGAAGTCACCAACCGATTCGACGAGATGGTCCGACTCTCCGCGATCCTGGGATCGGCCATGATCCCGGCCGACGTGGTGGTGGTCAGCCGGGAATCGTTTGAACGGGAAGGCGACGATCCGAACAGCCTGGCCGCCCGGGCACGCAAGGAGGGCAGGTTATATGAACCTGCGGCTTGAGAACGCCCGCCGTTTGCTGGGTAAGGCCCGCGACGATGCCTACATCCTGACGCGACTGGCGGATGATCCGGGCGCCCCCGAGTGGCCTTTGGGGTTCCATGCGCAACAGGCCGTGGAGAAGGCACTGAAGAGCGTGTTGGCTGCCCATGGAGTGGAGTACCCGCTGACGCACAACCTGGCGATGCTTGCGGCCAAGCTGGTAGAGAGCGGCATCGACCGGCCACCGGATACGGAAGGGCTGTCGCGCCTGACGCCCTTCAGTGTGGCGCTGCGATACGACGACCTGGGCGAACCGGCGGAGGTAGACCTGGACCGGTCCTCCGTGGTCACGTGTGTGGAGCGGACGCTTGCGTGGGCTGAGGGAGCACTGTCGGGCATCGGATAGCGCATGCAGGCGATTTCGTCTAGCGACGTGGCCCGTTCTGAGGGACCTTGATCCTGCGAGTCGGCCCGTTGACGTGCAACTGAAATGCAACTGAGATCGCGCGCGACATGCACGGCACGTGCAACATGCCGAGCGCTTTGGATGTTCCCAAGGAGTTACCGAATCCGTAAGTTGCGGGTTTGGGAGGTCTTCGGGAACTGGGCGTGGTCTTGCTCATAACCCGGAGGTCGCAGGTTCGAGTCCCGCCCCTGCTACTTGGGCAACATCCTTAGGGACGAGCGATTACGCTTGTCCTCTTTCTTTCTGGTCCGCACAGGCGCAAGGCGATTTGCAGCTAAAATGCAACTACGCTGGAACGCCTGAACCTGCCAGAAAGAGGCGGAGGGGTTACGATTCCGCAGGGCGGCGGGCATTATCTTCGGTCGTGTTGCGCTACGGCGAGACACGCACAGCTGGCGGCGTAGAGCCAGGTTCTCCGCGTGTAGGGCATAGCGAGTGCAAAAGAGGGAAACGACGGCGGTCAAGGCAAGGCGGAAGATGTCCTTCATGGGCCTGTGAGTCTTTGTATTGCTGGGCGCACGAGTTTCTGGGAAGGACAACCCGAGTTTCCTCCTCGTACGTTGCATTGCACACGGCTGCACTGTTACCATTCCGACAAGGTCGTTCTGTGGGTAACGGTCCGTAAGAAGCCCAGGGCGGGCGCCGTCTGCACCGATTGCCACGGCAAACACAAGATCGGCCGTGACTGATGCGGGGGGTTCGGAACATGCCTTCCCAACCAACAGGCTGTCGGCGACAACTGGTGGTACCGCTCATCTTTGCGTGCAGAGTGTGTGTCCCTGCGCCAGATGCCCGGGGTGACCCCGGACAGGAGCTGTTGGACCGGTGTGCCGTTGTGTGGACGACTCCAAGCGAAAACTCGAACGGCTCGATGCCGATCGGCAATGGGGACATCGGCGCGAACGTCTGGGTTGAGCAAGACGGCGACTTGGTCTTCTATGTCAGCGAGACGGACGCGTGGAGCGAGAACGGCCGGCTGCTCAAGCTCGGGCGCGTGCGCATCAGGCTCAGCCCAAACCCCTTCGGGTATGGTGTCCGATTTCGACAAGAACTGCGTCTCGGCAACGGCGAGATCATTATTCAGGGCGGAGCGGCCTTGCAGCATGTGGTCCTGCGCGTGTGGGTCGATGCCAACCATCCGGCGCTCATCGTCGAGGGCGAAGCCGACTCTCCCACGGAGGTCCGCGTCGCGCTCGAGCTATGGCGGAACCAACGACGAGCGCTGCGTAAGACGGAAGTGCACTCAGCATACGGATTGCACGGAAACAGTGCGTATCGCGTCTTCGTCGAGCCGGACACGGTCGTTGGCCGCCAGGACAAGCGCATCGTCTGGTACCACCGCAACGGCCGATCCATCTGGGCAGACAACTTGAAGCTACAAGCGCTGGGAGGATGGCGGAAGCGCTCACGTGACCCGTTGCTAGACCGCACATTCGGCGCGGCTATCAAGGGAACGGGGCTTGCTAGCGCCGGTGACCGGGGCCTGAGATCCGTCGAGCCCCTCAAGCACTTCGTGTTGGCCGTGTATCCCTTGACAGCGCAGACCGACAGCGCCGAGACATGGCTGAATCGGCTCGAGGAAAGCGTTCGCGCCGTCGACGCCATCCCGATGCAGAAGCGTCGGCCCGCACATCGCGACTGGTGGCGGAGCTTCTGGGACCGCAGTTGGATCCGAGTCAGCGGGAGCCGGGAGGCTGAGATGCTCACGTTGGGCCATACGCTCGTTCGCTATATAAACGCTTGCGGTGGGCGAGGTGCGATGCCCATCAAGTTCAATGGATCGATCTTCAACGTGGACACGGTCAGGAAGGATGGGGATGTACCAGCCGGCCTGGACGCCGACTTCCGACGATGGGGCGGCGCGTACTGGTTCCAGAACACGCGTCAGATCTACTGGCCCATGCTCGCCAACGGGGATTTCGACCTGATGCTGCCGTTGTTTCGGATGTACGTCGATGCCTTGCCACTGGCGAAGGAGCGCACGCGTGTCTACTACGACCACGAGGGAGCATTCTTCCCCGAGACGATGTACTTCTGGGGGGCCTACGTGAACGAGAACTACGGATGGGACAGAAGGGGCAAGCCGGACGGACTGACAGACAACCGATACATCCGCTACTACTGGCAGGGCGGGATCGAACTGGCGGCCATGATGCTCGACCACTACGCCTACACCGGCGATCACGCGTTTGCGCGCGACGCGCTTCTGCCTCTTGCTGATGAGATCGTCACGTTCTTCGACCAGCACTGGAAGCGGGATGGCGCCGGCAAGATCCGATTCGAGCCGGCCCAGGCGCTGGAAACGCTGTGGGACGTGGTCAACCCGGTGCCCGAAATCGCGGGACTCACCAGGGTGCTCAACGGCATGCTTGCCTTACCCGACGACATGAGCACCGAGGCGCAACGTCGGCGATGGACCCGAACCCTTCGGGACCTGCCTGCGTTGCCGATCAGGGCAGATCGGGACGGGACGTATCTGGCTTCCGCCGAGATCATTCGTGCCGACGCGTCGAACAAGGAAAACGTGTCCCTTTACGCGACCTTTCCCTATCGCCTCTTCCGTGTGGGCACGGAGGGGCTCAAGATGATGCGTCACACCTATGCCAGGCGAGACCACAAGGGGGTTTACAGGTGTTGGGCCAACGACAATGTCTTCGCCGCCTGGCTTGGCCTAGCCTCCGAAGCGAGGATCCAATTGGCCAAACGTTTCCTATTGCACGACCACTACCGTTTTCCTGTCATGTATACGAGAGGGGACTGGCCACCGGACCTGGATAACGGAGGCGTGGCGCAGCAAGCGTTGCAGGCCATGTTGATGCAAGCCGATGGTCGGGAGATCCGCTTGTTCCCGGCTTGGCCGAAGGAATGGAACGTGTGCTTCAAGTTGCGCGCGCCCTTGGCGACCACCGTTGAAGGGAAATGCCGAGGCGGGAAGCTGACCGATCTGAATGTCACGCCGGAATCAAGGTCGAAGGACGTCATCGTGATGAGGCCTCAGTAACGCCGTTCCCCGCCTCGGCGGTCTTCACCACCACTACGAACGACGGGCTGCCTGAGCCCGATTCAGCATCAGCGCAACGAACCGTTACGGATACCAGGTAGGGGGAACGATGCCGCTGGAGTTGATATTCTACTTGGCGTATTGCCCCAGGGAACTACTTGGCGCCTCGAGATCAAGGCAAGCAACCGGGACGAAGCACCTTGGTTGTGTTCTCGGGAAGGACAAGCGGGTCAATCGTCAGTACCGAAAGGAGTAGGCGAAACATGGATCGTCGGGAGTTTCTGAAAGTCGCAGCAGCAACATGGGTGCATTCGAGGCTCGCGCTCAGCGCGACCCCCACGCAGAAAGCCTATCCCTACCTGGGCCGCACCGAGGACTACTCAGATTTCCGGATCCTCGACCCGGGGCTGTCCATCACCCGGATCGAAAGCTGGACCCGCGGACCCTTTGGGATCGTCCGCCTCTCTACCAACGATGGCAAGGAGGGCTACGGCCAGATCTCCACATTCGATCCGGAAACCACAGCTGCGGTCCTGCACCGAAAGGTAGCTCCGCGTGTCCTGGGCAAGGACCCCTCACAGATCGATGCTATCGTCGACGCGATAATAGACGCCAACATGAAGTTTCCCTGGTCTTACGTATGCCGCGCCCTGGCAGGCGTAGACACGGCTATCTGGGACCTCTACGGCAAGATCAAGGGCAAGCCTGTGTATGCACTGCTCGGGGGGACGCGGAATCCCTTCCCCGTGTACGGCTCAAGCATGAGGCGGAACATCTCACCCCGGGACGAAGCTGCCCGTCTGGCCAGACTGCGCGACGAACTCGGGTTCAGGGCATTCAAGGTGCGGGTGGGTACACCGACCGGCCACGATCGCGACGCCTCGCCCGGCCGCAGCGAGGCGTTGATTCCGGCCGTGCGCAGGGCCGTCGGCAATGACGTCAAGCTCGCCGCCGACGGGAACAGCTGCTTCACACCGCCACGAGCCCTCGAGCTTGGTCGGCGCATGGAGGAGCATGATTATTTCTGGTTCGAAGAGCCCTGCCCGTACTGGGAATTGGAATGGACCGCGGAGGTCGCCGAAGCTCTCACGATGAACGTCGCTGGAGGCGAGCAGGACAACGACCTCGCCCAGTGGCGGCGCATGATCCGAATGAACGCAGTGGATATATGCCAGCCGGACATCTGTTACATCGGCGGCCTTACGCGGGCGTGGCGCGTGGCCCAGATGGCCCACGAGGCCGGTAAGAGGATCGTCCCGCATTCCTCTCATCTTTCGCTCATCACGCTGTTTTCGCTGCACCTCATGGCTGCGGTTCCCAACCCCGGCCCGTTCGTCGAGTTCAGCATCGAGCCCAGCGTCAACAGGCGAGGGATGCTCTATAACCCCAAGCTGGAGGTGGTTGACGGAATGGTCCGGATTCCCGACGACCCGGGATGGGGCATCACGGTCAACCCGAGATGGATGAAAGCGGCCAGCTACCGGAAGACCGAACGTAAGGGATAGGGATGTCCCTCGCGAAAACTTCGTCCCCATCAATGACAAAGGACTTGCGTGATTCTCCGCTCGAGGGTGTGTCGGCTAGAGAGGTTGAAATCGGGGAGAAAGGGCTGACAACGCCGCCCACTGTGGTGTAGTTGTGGCGTTGTGGTGCTTAACATGTGCAACGTGTTCAACATGTAGCGCAACGGGAAATCGCGGTAACCTCTTGGGGTTCCAGTAAGTAGCAGCGAATAGGGGACTTCGGATCGACGCCTGAGATCGGCCGACATGGGCTCATAACCCGGAGGTCGCGGGTTCGAGTCCTGCCCCCGCTAGGTCCTAACGAACGCAGGATCAACAGCTTACCGCCTGGTCCTGCGTCGTTCTTTGCGCCGGTCGACCTCAGATTATCGCGTGATCGTGGCGCGCCGTTACAGAATCAGGTGGTCACGCGCGGAGAATGGGTAGCTCGTCGGGGTCGGCCGACGGAGGTCGCGGTCCAAGGCAGTTGCCATTCCGCGGTCAGCAGGGCTGCGCCGGAAAGACATGTACGGGTAGCTTGATGATGCTGGTCGCTTCAAGGCATGTGCCGTGTGGGCAATAAGCGGCGAACCTGCGCGGTTGGCTCCAGATAGCCTCCTGCGTGATCTGTAGCTTCGAATGACGCGGTTGTCCGCGTCGAGATCTACTTCACCCTCGGATCAGTTGCTGCTCTCGCTGTGCCGAATGGCGTTTTCGGCATGGGCAGGCTTCTCGTCACCCCCATAGCGCGAGAAGTCGACTTGTCATGCTACCGGGTTACTGCTGCGCGAGTAGACAGCTGAGAGTGTGAAGGCGGTCGCGGACGGGTGCAAGCTCAGGGGCAATGCTCCGATAGAAGGCCGCGAGCATGGCGCGTTCTTGCGGGCTTCGTTGCGCGGCGGGCTTGCCAAGTGGCGCGGCGATCTCGGCAGGCACGTCGCACAGCGGCGCGGGGCTGGCGGTGACGGCGAGCTGGAACGCTGCTGAGGCGGCGGTGGCCTTCAGGTCGAGCCGTAGCCGGGCCTTGCCCGCGACGCGCTGGGACGCGATCGCCAGGAAGATTGCCTGCGGCCGGCCGGCTTCGGGGCGTGGGGCCCAACCCGTCTGCGGGTCGTCGTCTAGCACGTGGGCGACAGGCCAACCGGGCGCGGCGCTCGTGGCGGCGGCATCACGGAATGCCAGGGGGCGTGGGCCGCCGAGGTGCACCGTCATGGCAGGATCGGGTGGCTCTTCATAGCGATGCCGGAACACCACCTTGCCGGCCGTGTTGCGAATCGTCAGCTCGAAGCCGTGGAGGCGTTCCTGCAAGGCACCGTCGGTGCGGTTCCAGATGACGATGCGCTCAATGGGCCTGTTCCTGCCGAGGTCGACCTCCCACCACGGGGCCCTGCGATTGGGCGTGTGCGTCACGCTCCGGCCCCGAAAAAAGTGGCCGTTCGTGTTGCCGTCGATGGCGCGCTGTGCCACCCCACCGGCGGAGGTGGCGGATTGGCGTGCCTTGCCGCGTCGCGCCACGTTCTTGCCGCCGGAGAAGGCCTGCACCTCGGCCAGGGCCAGATACTCGGCGCGGTCGGGAATGGCGATGCGAATGGTGCGGCCGGCGAGTGGCGTTTCGTCCAGCGGCGTGAGCGTTCCGGAAATGCCCGTCAACAACGGGGACTCGGCTGCGGCCTGGGCCACGTTGCGCGGTATCGCGAGGCGAATGCCCGTCAATTCACGCAGGCTGATCTTGGCTTCGAGGACGCCGTTCCGAAATCGGCTATTCACGACGTGCCAGCGTGCGTGGGGTTCCCAGGCCTGTTGAGCCGCCTCGAGCGCGGGCGTAGTCGTCTCCAGGATCCGCTTGAGTCGGGCCTGCTCGTCCGTGGCCCAGGTAGCCCAGGCCTGATCGGCGAGTTCGGTCACGATGCGGACGGGGCCCATCAGACCGGACTCTGTGGGCCCGAGGTGTGTCGAGGGGATGGTCGTGTAGTGCGGTGCGATGGTGTTGGCCACGCGGACCTCGAGGGTGTTGACGCTCTTCTTCGCCAAGTCCGTCAGCTCGAACTTGAAGGGCCGTGCGACGCGCACCCCAGCGGATTCGCCGTTGACGAGGACCTCCGCTGCGACGCGCACGTCGCCGAGATCGAGCCAGATGCGACCGGACCGTTCGGCGGGCGTGAAGCTGACGCGCTGCGTGTACGCGCAGATGCCGGAGTACGTGGGCAGGGCGTATTCCGTCCAGGCACCGGGACGGATCGTGCCGCCCCTGAGCGTTACGGCCATGGGTTCCGAGAACACCGCACCAGCGTACGCGCCGGGCTGCATCTCGACGCGTATCGCTACGGTCGAGACGTCCTTGGGCGGGGCTGCGACGACGGCTTGGCCATCACGCACGGTTGCCTCGACACCGTTCACCCAAACGCGGCAGGGCGCGTCGGTCGGCAGGGAAAGCGCGGCCAGGCCCGGCGGCGCTTTGAAGCGGAACCAGCCGACAGAGCGTGCGCCTTTCGGCGCCACGTCGTAGACGAGGTCGGGTACCTCATCGAAGCAGGCGAGATAGGGCGAGTCGAGTTCGACCGAAAGCGGGCGCTGGGGCTCCGTGACGATGCCGACGTTCCTGACCACCTCGAGCCCCCAGGGCGCGTCGCCCATCGCACCGCAGACGCGTACAGCTGGCCAGGTGCTGTCGTCGAAGTCGGGTTGCTCCCAGCCGTCGGCGGCTTCGATCGCGCCACGCCACGTGGCGTCCGTCACCAGGCCCTGCTCCCCGCGATCGGCCTGACGCATCTTGAGCGCCAGGACGATGCCCTTGCTGCGAAACGCCTTGCTGCCCTTGTTGACGTTTTGACCGGCGTAGAGCTGGCCCCAAACGGCCACGACGTTTTCGCCTTTGCGCAGGTAGGGGGTGACCGTGAAGCTCTCGGGCTTGCGCCAATTGGCCCAGGGACCGATCTCTTCTTCGATCTTCTTGCCGTTGATCCAAAGGCGGAAGCCGCTGTACGCGCTGACAACCCCCCGAGCCTGTTCAGGGATCGCATCGAGCTGGAACGTCTTGCGCACGTAGCAGGCCTGCGTGTCGCCGGCCCAGATCCAGGCGGCCTTGGCGATGTCGGGGCGGACCATGCCGCGGGCGGCGTCGGCCATGGACGCGATCGAGGGCGGCTTGGCCTGGACGTAGAGGCGGCCATGCGCACCGTTAGGCAGATCCAGCAGCACGGTGTTTTCGCCGGCCTCGAGCGGCAGGTTGCCCACGGCGTCTTCGAAGGGTTGCTCGGTGCCATTGACCCAGAGCCGGGGGGTGGCGTTGCGCAGCTCGACGCGTAGGCCGCGACGCTGGGCCTCCTTCACGCGAATACGCGTGAACAGGAGCTTGCGGCTCTTGGGCAGGCTTACGAATTCCTTGTTGATGTGCCCATCGGGGTAGCCGCTATGGCCGCCCCACGGCACGGGTTTCGCCAGGCTGATGGATTGCGAGAAACGCACTTCGTCCCAGCCTTTCGCGCCGGGGGCGAGGGAGCCGAGGTGTTTGAGCGCCTCCCGGGCGGCCTCGTCGTCGTTCTTGGCCACGCGCCGCACGAGCCAATACGGGCCGGTGCTGTAGAGCGTGGTCTGCCAGGCCGTGTCGTTGAACTCGGGCGTGTGCCAGCCGGCGCGGAGGCCGCGTCCTTTCGTCTCCCAAGCGTAGCGGAACGACCGCACCTCAGGGCCGAGCGCCTTGTCGGACGGGGGCCATCGGAACTCGCCCCAGCGGTTATCGCGCGTGGGGATCGCAGAGAGCGTCCAGTCCTCGTCGAGCAGGCGCGGCTCGGGCTGGGGCCGGCTCGAGGCGTTCCGCCTGCGACGCTCGGCCCCCTCGCGGAACACAAAGAAGTGGGCTGTGTTCCCTTCGAGTCGGTGCTCGACGTGCGTGTGGCCGTTGCGGCGTTCGAATGCGTTCACGGGCATGACCTTGCCCGTGAACGGGTCCCAGAGCTCGGGCACGCCGTCGACGCGGAACCGCGCCTTCATGGGGTTGGGACCGTCGAGCGTGCTCATGACCAGGTAGATGTGCACGCCGTCGACGTTCCGGTGCGTCACGAAGACGTTCTGTTCCTCGGAGACAAAGTCGCGGTCGAGGTGTTCCTCGAGGGTGCGGACCAGCTCGCTGCGGTTCAGCTTCGCGTAGGCGCAGTACCCGCCGTTCGGATGTAGTTTGGCGAGGGAGTCGTCGGGGTGCGCGACGGGCTTGACCCCGAGCAGTTGCTCGAGCAAGGCGGCCAGCTCGGGATCGTCACGGCCGGCGTCCGTGCTGTCGAGCGGCAGGCGCCCGAAGAAGAGCACCGTACCACCGGTCTGGACGAGGGCGAGGGCCTGCTCGACAACTCCGCGGCGGACGGCGATCTCTGGGCCGAAGATCAGGGCTTGATAGGCGTTACCGCCCATCACGATCGTGCCGTCTCTCACCTTCCCGCGCAGGATCGAGTCATCGTCGGCGATGTCGTTGTCGATGCCCGCGTCGAAGACGGCTCGCGACAGGGCCATGTAGCCGTTGTAGTCGGGTGTGCGTTCGCCCGGTCGGGCGCCCGCCAGCAGGCTTACGACGGGGTAGTGGACGGCGGCGTCGACGACGTGTTTGCCTTGGGCGCACAAGTAGCTGGAACGGGTGACGAAGTCCGAGATGGTTTGATAGTAGACCCAATAGGGTTGGCGCCAATGGGGGTCAGGCGCCGCGTGTTCCCAGGTGCTTGCGTTGGTGGCGTAGTACAGGCCGTGTTCGTCGTAGAGGTTCGCGCCGAAGGCCATGCCGGCGCTGAGCCAGCTGAGCGTCTGATCCGTGGCGCGGCCCCATCCGCTCGAGTGAAACGCCTCGTTCCAGACACGGGGACGGCCGTAGAGCCGCGCGATGGATGAGGCGATCTTGGCGTCATAGTAGTTGCGCTGCGTCACGGGGCGTTGGGCGTAGTCGTCGAAGCCGGGCGCCGAGAACCAACGCTGGGAGCGGAAGTAGTCGATGTAGCCGGCGCTCTGGCGAACGATGTTATTCCGACCCCAGTTGTCGTGACTCGTCAGCACGTTGCGCTTCCACGTCCAATCGTAGATGGGCTCCCAATACGTCGCCTCGACCAAGCCTAGATAGACATCAAAGAAGTCCGTGCGGTACTTCGGCGTCAGGGGCCCTACGTCGAAATGCAGCGCCGGAGTCGCCCGGGCGATGTCGTAGCCGCAGTGTTCGCGGAACCGTTGGGCCAGCGCTTTCGTATAGATGTCGCGCGGCGTGGGAGGATGCTCGTCTTGGAACACGCCGGCGAAGCTCTTGCCCATGGCCTCGCGGCCGACACGGCGTTCGATCTCGCCGTAGAACATGTCAATGAAGGCGTCCGTGGCCTGCTTGCTCAGGTAGAAGGCCTGAAACGGCACGGCCACTTGGGCCGTCACACGCCATCCACGTCTGTCCGGCGGTTTCCAGGCCAGACGATTGCCGTTGACGGCCGAGGCGAGGTCGCGGCTGTGCGCGTCATCGGCGACGCCGTTGGCGAGGGGATAGGCGCGCGCGGCGATGAGTTGGCCCTCAGGCAAGGTGATCTCGGCGGCTGCGCCGTCAGCAACGTCCTTCGTCAGAAACGCCACGCGATGCGTGCAAGGGTCCTGCACGTGGGCGGCGGCCTTCTCGAGCCAACCGTAGTGGCCGTATCCCACTTGATCGTAGGCCCAGAACCGCATGCCCAGGCGGGCGCATTCGCGGGTCGCGTGAGCCAGCAACTGCCAGTACTTCTCCGTGAAGGACTGCGGGTCGCAGCGACCGGGCGACCGTTGAATGGGGCAGACGGATTTGACGCCTTTCGCGGCGAGCACCTCGAGCTGAGCCGTGATGCGTTCCTTCGTGACCGGTTGGCCCTCCCACCACCACAAGGGCACTTCGCCCCATTCGGCGTGGTCGGGCGATTCGAAGCTGGCGCGCAGTTCGGCGTAGTCCGTTGCGGCCTCGGCGCTCGGGGCGGCGAGACAGAGCTGCGATACAAGTGGTAAGAAGAGCGTTCGGTGCAAGCGCATGGCGGGGTCCCCGATGCCATGACGCAATCAAGCGTCCGGGGCACTTTAGGCGAGGACTTGCGCGCGCGTCAAGATGCCGTGGCGCAACAAGTCAACAAGCCGATACCTTGAGATGGCGGCTCCCCTGGAACGGTGACGCCAGAGCGGGTGCTATGTACTCAGCGCGAGCAGCGAGCCAAGCTCGCTCCTGTCGCTCCCGAGAACTTCGTCCCCGTCTATTCAGAGAGACGTGCGCGTTTCGCCTCTTCACGCTCGGTTGGTTAGAACGTTCCCTTGCTTAGCGCGGGCTTGATCGGAGATTCGCTTCGCGTCGGATTCATAGTGTAGTACCGGAGAGAAAGGGTTGAGAACGCCGCCCACTCTGGCGTGATTGTGGCGTGCCGGTGTGGAGACAGTCCGCTTCATATGGGAAATGAGCGGCTCGTCGGGGTCGGCCAACGCAGGTGGCGGTTCAAGGTCGTTGTCATCCCGCAGGTTGGTGGGCTGCACCATCGATAGCCCCGGGCAGCTTGATGAGGCTGGTCGGGGCAGGGCCTGTGAGGCGTGCGGGGGATGCCCTGGGCGTGCGCGTCTGACCTCAGATGCCCGCCCTGAATCATCTCCGACATCGAATAGCGCGGAGTCCGAGTCGGGATCGACCAGACCCTCCCATCACTACCTGATGCTATCGCCCGGACAGCATTTTCGGTATAGACAGCCATCCGGGCCTCGGAGGGTGCCCTGAGGGCAGAACATGCAAAGGAGGCCGAGGATGGCGCGAACATTGTTGCTGACCGGGCTTGGATGTGCGGTATTGGCGCGGACGGCCCATGCGGAACGGCCTGGACCCCCGCAGCACCTGCGATGCGAGTATGAAACGAACCCCATCGGACTTGACGTGGCGCAGCCCAGACTTTCCTGGGAAGTGAATGATTCGCGACGGGGCGCTGCACAGACGGCCTACCGGATCATCGTCGCCCCGACGAAAGCGGCCGCTGCGGCAGGCGAGGGCGCCCTGTGGGACTCCGGCCGGGTCACCTCCGACCGGTCAATCCATATTCCGTACGGCGGCCCCGCTCTACACGCGGGGGATCGCTGCTATTGGTCGGTGCGCACTTGGGACAACGCGGGCGCCCGATCTCCGTGGGCCCCCCCGGCCTTCTGGGAGATGGGCTTGCCAAACGCAGCCGACTGGAAAGCTGCATGGGTCACGATTGAGGAGGCAAAGGCCAAACCCGAGCCTGTCTTCGGCGACTGGATCTGGCATCCCAGCAAAAGCACCAGAGAAGTGTCCCGCTACTTTCGCAAGACCGTTGAACTGCCTGCGGATGCCAGGGTCGCCTCGGCCACGGCTTGGGGCGCCGCAAACAACGAGTACACGTTCTATCTGAATGGCAAGGAATTGGGTGGCTGCGACGAATGGAAGGCCGTGGAGTCGTTTGATGTCGCCGACGAACTCGTCCCCGGCAAGAACGTCATCGCAGTTAAGGGCGTGCACGCGCGCGGGGTCGCGGGCATCGTCTTTGGCATGCACACCACGCTTTCCGACGGCCGGGTGATCGATGTTCGCTCGGGGCAGGACTGGCTCACCTCCGCGGAAGGCCCCAAAGGTTGGCAAACGCCCGGCTTCGAAGCCAAAGACTGGATTCAGCCAAAGCTGGTCGCCAGGTACGGCCAGCCTCCGTGGGGCCGCGTGGCCGACCGGTTCCCCAGCCGCTCGTTCTATCTGCGCAAAGCGTTTACCACAAAGCGCCCCGCCATTGCCCGGGCTCGCGCCTATGTCAGTGCACTGGCTGCCTACCGCCTCTTTGTCAACGGAGAGCGTGTCGGGCAAGACGAACTGACGCCCGGCTGGACGTATTTCCCAAAGCACATCCTATACCAGACGTACGACGTGACCACGTTGTTACGGGACGGCCACAATGCCGTGGGCATGTTGCTCGGCAACGCATACTGGGGAGGGAGCATGGCGGGTGCCTGGAAGGATGGCAACCTCCGCGGTATCGCGCAGCTCGAAATTGTCTACGAGGGCGGAACACGCCAGGTCATTGCCACCGACCAGACCTGGAAGGGCCATGTCTCACCCATCGTCAAGGACAGCATCTACCACGGCGAGACGTACGACGCACGGCAGGAGATCGCCGGCTGGTGCGAGCCGGGCTTTAGGGATGACGATTGGCTGCCCGCCCGTGCCTGGACCGGGCCCATGGGACAACGGGTCGCACAAGTCGGTCCGACAATCCGGGTCACTGAGGAACTCCCCGCCGTGGCCGTATCCGAACCCAAACCCGGGGTCTTCATCTTCGACTTCGGGCAGAACGCGGCGGGCCGCGTTCGACTCGAGGTCGCCGGCGCCAAGGGGACACGCGTACAAATCCGGCACGCCGAAATCCTGCGTCCGGACGGGACGCTCTACACCGACAACCTGCAAGGCGCCAAGTGCACCGATGTTTACATCCTGAAAGGAGTGGGCAAGGAGGTCTGGGCACCGGCCTTCACGTACCGGGGCTTCCGCTACGCCGAACTCACCGGATACCCGGGCGCACCGCCAAAGGACGCCCTTGTGATGCAGATCATGCACGCCGCGCTTCGGACCACGGGCACGTTCTCGTGCTCGGAAGACATCATCAACCGCGTGCAGAGGAACATCCTCTGGGGGATGCGGTCCAACTTCTACAGCGTCCCCACAGACTGCCCCCAGCGCGACGAGCGCTTGGGCTGGACCGGCGACATTCAGCTCTTCCTGCCCACGGCCTGCTGGAACATGAACGTGGCGGGATACATGACCAAGTGGATGCGCGACGTTGTCGACTCGCGCACCCCGGACGGCGCGGCAACGGACGTCGCTCCGGCGCTCAACGCCGGGCCCGGCGCGCCCGGTTGGGCCGACGCGATTACGATAACGCCCTGGAACATCTACACCCACTACGGCGACACGCGCATCATCGAGACCCACTATGCCGCAATGGCCGACTGGCTCCGATACATGCGCAAGAACGCGACCGATGGTCTCTACGTCATGGGCCGCTACGGGGACTGGGTACCGGTCGAACCGTCTCCCAAAGAGCCGCTGGCCGGCGCCTATCAGTATCTCTCCACCCAATACCTTGCCGACATGGCCGAGGCCATTGGAAAAGCCGACGAAGCGGCCGAACTCCGCCGCCAGGCCGCTGCCATCGCCGACCTCTACAATCGGCGTTACTTCAATGCCGCTGACAACCAGTACAAAGGCCGCACGCAGACCGCCAACCTCGTGCCCCTCTGGTTTGGCATCACCCCCAAAGACAAACGTGCCGCCGTCGTCCGCAACATCGCCCAGAATATCGTCGCCCACGATCATCACCTGACAACGGGCTTCATCGGGACGGCCTACCTGATGCCCGCCTTGAGTACGTTCGGCCGGGACGATCTTGCCGGCAAGCTCGCCGTGCAACGCTCGTATCCGTCGTGGGGGTATATGGTCGACGCGGGCGCCACGACCATCTGGGAGCGATGGAACAGCGACAAGGTCGAAGAACTCCGCTCCGGCATGAACTCGTTCAACCACTATGCCTTCGGAACCGTCGGTGAGTGGTACTACGAGTACCTGGTGGGCCTTCGGCCACTCGAACCCGGTTTCAAGCGTATCCTCATCGAGCCTCACCCTAGCGGCATCCGATCGGCCGAGGCCTCGTTCCATTCCATGTACGGTCCCATTCGATGTGCATGGTCCAGAGACAAGACGTTCAAGATGAACGTCTCGATCCCAGCGAACACGACCGCCCTGATCAGGACTCCGGAGCCCTGTGCCGGGAATCTGGGCCCCGATGACACGAAAGGGGTCGATTCCGCAGGTAACACGTCGTTCGAAGTGGGCGCCGGCCTCTACACCTTCACGGCAACGCACAAGAATTGACATCGAACGCACCCAACGTCGCAGCGGGTTCGTGCTCAACATCCGCCACTGGCCAGCGGCGCTCGTTGAGCAGCTTTGCCGCATACTCCATCAGGCCCCACCGGTCAGCGAGGACCCCGAGCGAGTCGCCGGGAAAGCACATCGTGTAACCACCTCGGCTGAACCGCGAGACTTGAGGCGGTCCCTGCCCAAGCTGTTGCTTGAGCGGGATCAGCCAGAGGACAGACCAGCGTTGAAGCGGCTTGCGACCGAGTACGCGGATGTTCGACGCGTCTACGAGACCGCTATCGCCGATCGGGATACCACGGCGCTGCTCGACAGGACGTCCTCCCGTGCCAGGAGGGATTCGGGCAACGAGGGCACGATCCCGATCAGATCGGTCGCGCGGCTGCTGGCGGATGTGGCGTACCGGCCAATCTGCTCGGACGCTGATCTGCAGTGGAACGCGCGACGCTAACGGGTTGCCCGCGTTCCTCTCTCCTCCTTGTCTCAGCCGGCCTGGAACTTGCTGCGCAATCATGCCGTCATTCCAAGCGACGCGTTTCCGGGATCCGTCTTGAAGCCAACGGTTTGCAGGCGTATTCTCGTGACGAGGTTGGCCGTGGTGCTTGCGGCCGGGTCCAGGTGAGAAACCTCGATGACAACCAGAAAGGGCAGAGGCAATGGCCAAAGTGACGCGCAGAGGGTTTGTGAAAGGGACGGCAACCACGACGGCCGGGCTGTTGTTGGGTACGTCCAAGACGAGCTGGGCCGGGGCCAACGATCGGATCCAGATCGCCGTGCTGGGCATCAACGGGCGGGGCCGTCTGCACATCGGGGGCTATTCCGCTCTGGACGGCGTCGAAGTGACGACGCTGTGCGACCCCGACTCGCGCCTCTTCAAGTCGCGCAGCGAGAAGTACTTCACGAAACGAGGTCGACGTGCGCCAAGGGTCGAGCAGGACCTCCGCCGCGTGCTCGAGGACAAGAACATCGATGCAATCTCGATCGCCACGCCGAACCACTGGCACTCGCTGGCCACCATCTGGGCCTGCCAGGCGGGCAAGGACGTGTACGTCGAGAAGCCGATGACCCACAACATCTACGAGGGGTGGAAGGTGCTCGATGCGGCAAAGAAGTATGAACGCATCGTCCAGCACGGCACGCAGCGCCGTAGCAACGCCCGGTTCCAAGAGGGCATCAAGCTGCTCAAGGACGGCTTCATCGGCGACGTGTACATGGCCCGATGCGTGTGCTACAAGTGGCGTCCCTCCATCGGCAAGGCGCATCCCGGCAAACCGCCCGAGGGCCTCGATTGGAACATCTGGCAGGGACCGGCTCAGGAAAGGCCCTTCATGCTGAACGAAAAGGGCGAGGGCATCTACGTCCACTACTACTGGCACTGGGTATGGGCCTACGGCAACGGCGACATCGGAAACCAGGGCGTGCATCAGCTTGACGCCGCGCGCTGGGGCCTCGGCGTGGACGTGCCGTATCGATGCGCGTCCTTGGGTGGGATGTTCCTCTGGGACGACGCCAAGCAGATCTTCAACGTGTCGTCCAGCTCGTTCATGTTCAAGGGCGCCGACGGCAAGGACAAGATGGTGACGCTCGAGGTGCGCCCGTGGTATACCAACGACGAGTCGGGCGGTACGACCTTCGGCGTCATCTTCTACGGGTCTGAGGGCTACATGTCGTTTCCCAACTACGACGGGTACAAGGTGTACAAGGGCAAGTCGCAGATCGACAAACTCGTCAAGCAGAGCAACCGGGGCGACAGCCACTTCCAGAACTTCATCGACTGCATGCGGAGCCGCAAGGCCGAGGACCTGAACGCCCCTGCGCGAGAAGGACACTACTCCTCGGCCCTCTCGCATTACGCGCTGACGGCCGCCCGTGTGAACCGGGTGCTCGAGATCGACACGAAGACCGAACGGGTCAAGGGCGACGATGAAGCCAACCGCATGCTCACGCGGGACTACCGCGCGCCGTTCGTCGTACCGCAGAAGGTGTAATGTAGGCAAGGCGCGGGGTTGCGAGGCCCAGTTGAATGAGGACGGTTCTCGTCGATCTGACGGGCCCGTGACAGCGTCCCTAACGAAAACTTCGTCCTCATTGATGACAAAGGACCTACGTGACTCCCGGCTTGCGGGTGGATCGACGACCATCCACCCGCACGAAGTCCGAGCTTGAAGGAATGGGCCTACAGCCCAGAGGTCGCAGATTCGAGTCCTGCCCTCGCTAATGTAAGAACCTGTCGCTGGGGAGCTTAGCGACGGGCTTTCTTTCTGCGCCGGCCGCGTGCAACCAATCTGCAACTACGCTGGCAGCGTGCTGTGGGGTCGCGGCCGGTCTGCGGTGCGGCTCTCCAGGCCGCCAATCACCCACCGAGCACCGCGCCTCCACAGGATCACTCGGCCACGGCTGCGCTGGCGAAGCCTGCTTCCTCTCCCGGCAAGTTCACTCGAGATGGGTCAGGGGCTTGGAGTTCCCGCCCCGGCCCTCCTTTGGCCCTCTGGGGGTGTGTCCGTCTCCGGGTCCTCGCCGCATTCGAGCAAGAAGCCCGTTTCGATTAGTCGGGCGAAAAGCTCGGGGCGCTTCTCGTAGAGGTACTGCCAGCGTTTGCGCCGTTGCGGCTTGATCAGGGCTACCTCCAGGACGAGTTCCGCACTACGCCGAACGACCTCATCAGGCGACTCACACAGCTCCCTCAGCCGCGAGATGTTCTTGGCGGAGATGTTCTTCTGCTCGAGGAAGCCTTCCACGTTCATCATCGCTCGAGTCCGTTCCCGGTCCTCGCGCGGCCGCCGCGAGCATCGCTTGCAGAGGTGCCGGTGGTGCCCCCGGCCCGAGAAGGCCTCGTTCGGTCGAATCCGTCCGTACATCCAGCAGTACTGTCCCACGCAGATCTCCTCGTCTTGTCTGGTATTCTCCTTGGCTCCGTTATCTGTCCGACGGCGCAGTGAACGACAGCGTTCGTCCGTTGTCGCGCCAGCGTGCCGTGACCGAACGGGCGGGGACTTCCAGATCGCCACGCTTCCACCTGGACGGGCCGAAGTTGGCGATGATCTCGACGTGGTCGTCGAACACGGTTCGCTGCACGAGCCGGTCGTTCGACACCCAGGCGAAGTCGGTCATGGCCGCGAAGCCGACCTGGCGATGCACGGGCGAGAAGAAATCGTAGTGCTTCTTGATGGTGGCGCGTCGTTTCTTGAGCGCGTCGAGGTTCAGGTGGTAGAGCGGCGGGCACTGATAGAGCATTTCCGTAAGCGCTGCGTCGGCCAGGACGTTGCTGAACTTGAGGCTGCTGCTGCCCCAGTGATGCGTCGAGACGAACGCGTCGTGGTACACGATCTCGTTGAGCGGCAAGCGGAATCGCGCGTCGTAGTGGCGTTCGCGGTACCACGGCTTCAGCGGCGTCGGGTCGAAGAACCTCCTGGGGCCGTCGGGCGGGAAGTAGGCGCCGATGTAGTACTCCGACTCGCGATTGCTCATGTCCGGGTCGCCCCAACCGATGCCCGACGTGAGCAGCCCTTCGGAAACGTGGATGGCCGGGGCGGCGTAGGCGCTGCCGCCCTCCGAGCCGATGACGACGTCGAACGTGTCGCAGATCCACGTCATCCGATCCACGCGAGCGGCCGCGTCTTGTTGCTGCGTCGAGGGGTGCAGCGGCGAATAGTCGTCGCAGACCTCGCCGTACGCGTCGCAGTCGATGAAGTAGTAATTGTACGGGACGTTCCTCATGTTTCGCCGGACGCGGGCTTCGACCGCGGGCCGGGCCGCGTGCGGGCTGAGGAGGTAGCCTCGTTGATTGAAGCCGGCGCGTTTCGTGCCGTCTTCTTTCTCGATGCCGCCGGTTTCGTACAACTCCCGGCCAAACTGCGCCGTCGTCCAGGAGGCGTCCGTTCCGGCGAGTTCGGGGTCGTGGATGGAGTGGAACGAGTCGTAGGTGCCGAAGAGGTAACCCATCTCGTCGGCGACGCGGGCCACCTCGGGCCGGAGCTCGACGCCCTCCCAGCCGGTCACGCAGAGCCGCATCCGATCGAGCCCCGCTTCTTTCAGTTGCTCGAGCATCTTCACCGAGACGCCGTCGCCCCACTTGTCGATCGGGAGGAGTACGTCCGGATACGCCGCCTGCAACAGCAGCCCATTGAGCCGCGCGAGCTCCGGCGTCGACAGCGTGTCGCGATCGCGGCCGAGCAGATGCGTGGCGTCGTCGGGGAGCGTCACGCCTTGCCAAGACGCTTCGTCGTAGAACCCCGGCAACGCAAGTAACCGCGACAGCTCGTTCGTGACCGCGGACTTGATTTGGTGGTAAGGTCGCGCCAGCGCGGTGATCTTCACGACCTGTTTCCAGCGCTCCGGTTTCATCAACGTGTGGATTCGCTTGCCGACCGACGGCGTGTCGGTCTTGGCTTGCGCGATCAGCGTCCTGCAGAACGGCGTCCATTGCCCTCGTCTGATGTCATGCCGCGTCAGCAGGGCGTCGCCCCAGAGGTAGACATGGGCCGCACCGAGCAGACGCTTGGCCTCTGGCGTCTTGGTCAGCTTCTCGGACATCGGTACGAACGCGCCCGTGTCGATCAACCACTGCCGGAACTGCCGCGCGGGCTCGACGGGCGACGGCGTGTCGCTCAGCCGAATGAGGATACCGTACGCCCAGGTCTTCTTGCTCGCGGGGAACGTGTGCGCGAACGCCGCCTGAAGGGCCTCGCCCGTCTCCTCAAAAGAAATCCCGTTGTTGTAGCGGTTCGTGGCAATGTACGTGACCGAACGGCTCCCGCAGTACAAGCCCCAGAAGGGCATCGTCAGTTCGTCCAGAGTGTTCCACTCGTCCGATTTGAGGAACGACGTCCACGCCTCGTTGTCGAGGGGCACATAGCGTCCGCCGGCGAACGGCCAGATCAGGGCCTTGACCGGGTCCGTCAGCCTCAACACCGGCCAGGTGAACACGCCTGTCTTCGACGAGCGGATTTCGACCCCCAGTTCGTCGCCGTTCAGGGCCATCCGTATCGACACGTTGCGTTCGGGCAGTTCCCACCGCGCACTGTCGGCCGACACGTCGAGCCCGGTCACGGTGCCGAGGCCATTCTGACCAGCGGAAAGAACGATCGGCGATTGGCCGGGGCGTCGAGACGTGACCTGCATCGAGGACGGGTCGACGGTGATCGCCCAGGTCTTGCTTGTCAGATCGAACGCTCGGTCTGGTGACCGGGTTGCGGCGAAAACGAAACTCGCAAGTGCAGGGATGAGCACAGCGACGCGCATCGGGGACATCCGTGATCCTCCGCGTTGCGGCCTCAGAACCGGGCGGGTCGCATCGGCTGACGGTGGGCAGCTGCTGCAATCCGATTGGAGCGGACGGCCTGAATCGAGATCCCCCCTACAAGCTCGCCCGGGTGTGTCCTTGGGCCGTGTTTCGGCATCTTACGGCGTCCCTCTCCGTTTCGTCTACCACGTCTCGGACCCCTCTGGCGGCGTCGCCGGATTCCAGGCCATTGTCTGGGGCGGGCACCCGTCCGGAGTATCCCCAGCCAGACCCGGTTGTGACGTACCTCATGTTCAACATGTAGAACGGACAAGAAGTGGGGCGGGTCCTCCGGACCCACCTTCTGACGTCGCGCATACCAACAGGAAGGTGGGTCGAAAACGACCCGCCCTACTTGAAGCGCTCGAGCAGCTCGCGATGACGCGCCTGCCGGTCCTCGAAGTTCTCCAGCGGGGTGACGTCCACTTTCATCAGCGCCCACATGGGAAGGGTCATGAGCAGCTTCGTCACTTCGTCGTTAGAAGCAGCCTCTATGATGATCACCGTCCCCCTGCGTCCGGACATATCCCCGCCGGCCAGGATCTTCTTGTCCGCCTCCAGCTTCATCAGTGCCTCGTGCGTGGGGATGATCCTCTGCTTGAGATGTTGGACCAGCTCCTCAGGCGAAGCCGCCGGCGGCGTCCCGATCAACTCCATGGTGACCAGATACTTCATCGATGCACTTCCCTTGATGTGGTTTCGAACGAATCCTTCCAACCCATGTCACGACCGGCTATCCCCCGTCGGGGGCTTCGGTGCTCGACTGTAGTGCCTGAGCGGCTTCGTGCTTCGCGTTCAGCCGCGACGAGAGATAGTACCCGTACGACACAATTGGCCCGAGCAAGACGTGCCCAAGAACGATGGCAACGCGGTTCTCTTCCTTGACATTCTTGATGCCGTGGATGAGTGTCTGGAACCAGAAGACGGTGACGCGGATTGCCCCCAGGAAAACGAGCCAGAAGAGGATGTGGAACACCATCGGATCGTCTTGATCGATCTCGCGCGGCATGTCCATCGCGAGGCCTATGGCCCATGGGATAACCATCAGGAGCAAGCCGATCCAAGCTGTAGGGGCGCGCTTCATGGAAGGCGATCTCGCGAGCGGCGTGCTCTGGACCCGTCAACCGTGGTTGCGCCAACAGAGCGACGTGGGTCAGAACGATCCACGTCACACCATTTTGGATCGTCAGAGGCGATCTGTGACGCTGGGGTTCTACCTGATTCCACGGGGTGCTGCAAGGGCCCAGTATTTCAGGGCCTTCAGCGGTCGAAGCGTATCTTAGCCAGGTAGATGCTGGTTTTGCCTTCATGGGAGGAGTAGTAGCTCATCCAGAGGAGGTTATCGTCCGGGTTCCAGACCAGGCCCGGGTAGCTGTTGTCGCCGCCGCTGGGGAGCGCGAGGACCGGGTCGTAGCTGGTGCGGGTCATCCGGGCCAGGACGGGGGTTCGCTTGTTGTCGGGGCCGTAGAGGCGGCCGGAGCCCCAGAGGCTGCCGTTGGGGAGGCGGATGAAGTTGGGGCCGCCGATCTTGGTCTTCATCTTGTGGAACGACCACTTCTTGTAGGGCGGCTTGCTGTGGCCGACCACGATCGGCCCGGGCACATTGCCGACGCTGTAGTCCTGCCGTTCCCCCAGTCCGCCGGCGCTCTGACCACAGAGAACCGTGACGTCGTGGTCCCAGCGGTTCGTCACCGCGATGTCAGGCAGGTCGTCGCTGTCGAGGTCGCCGATGGCGACGCTCGAAGGGAAGTCTCCCACCGCATAGTCCTGCCGATTGCCGAACGTGTGCCGCCCCGCTGCTTGAGGTAGCCCGCAGCAACGGGCAACGCACCCCGCCAGAACGCGCCCCGCCAAGGCGTTCACCGCTCGCCTCCTACCCCCTACGGTACCTTCATGTGCTGTTGGGAGACGTGTCCCTGACCAGAACAGCCCGGGACGATCCTCTCCCTCCGGCTCCCTTCCTTGCCAACGTAATCGTATCCCGTACTCCAGTGAGCGTCAACCGGTTATTGGTCCTGTGTCGCTGGAAGAGCTACAACGGCAGATCAGCATTCGCAAGCGGGAACCTGCCGGTTAGGAGGGTATCTGCTCAGGAATCGACCGGGACGGCCGACCTCGATGGACTGCGGGATCTTCCCAAGCCTGGTGTCGGGAGTGTAGGCGCGACAGGGCCCAAGGCCCTGCAAGAAGGTGCAACGGGAAGCACGCGTCGCGGGGGTCCTGGGAAACGAAAAACCCCGGAGAACCTTGGGAAAACCCAAGGAAACCGGGGCGATTCGCGAATGGGCCGCCAGGGATTCGAACCCCGGACCTGCGGATTAAGAATCCGTTGCTCTGCCAGCTGAGCTAGCGGCCCGATCGATCGGCGGTGCGAAGGGGTGCTGCCGCGGATTGCGGCAGCGGGCAACGTGGATCGACCACTCCTCGACGACACGGCGCCGTTCAAGCACACCTACGTTAGCCACATGCGGGTCAATCGTCAAGCGTTCCGATGAGCGTGCGCCGCGCATTGACGTGGCATCGTGCTGTTCAGCTGCGGTGGTGCGAGTAGCCTTAGGAGGCGACGAGCGCGGCCTGGCGATTCAGGCCGGCCATGATGACGGAGGGGATGTTGCCTAGCCCGACGATCCGCTCCACGGCGCCGCGGGCGATGGCTTCCTTAGGCATGCCAAAGACGACGCAGCTTCGCTGGTCTTGAGCGATGGTGGCGGCGCCGGCTTGCCGCATTACCAACATGCCATCGGCCCCGTCGGCGCCCATTCCGGTGAGGATGACGCCGACGGCGGCAGGGCCGGCGGCCTTGGCAACCGACTGGAAGAGGACCTCGACGCTCGGTCGGTGGCGACAGACAAGCGGGCCGGTGCGACTCCTGGCCACCCAACCCAGGGGGCGCTTTTCGACGGTTAGGTGAAGGTCGCCGCGCCCGATGACAGCCAATCCGGGGACGAGTTTGAGGTTGTCCGTGGCTTCGACGACGGTCATGGCCGATTTCTGGTTGAGACGTTCGGCGAAGGCGGCGGTAAACCCCTGGGGCATGTGCTGAACGATGACGACGGGCGGCATGTCGGCGGGGAGGCGGGTCAGGATGGATCTGAGGGCCTCGGTGCCGCCGGTGCTTGCGCCAATGGCGACCAGGTGACGCGTGGGATCGAGGCCGCGGGCCCGGACCGACGAGATCGCCGCAGGTTTGCTGAAGCCAGGCCTGGGGCGTCGAATCGCGCCATGGGCGGCCTTGACCTTGTCGATCAGCTGATCCATCACCTCGCGCAGGGCGGCGGAGGTGTGGTCGGGCTTGTGCATGACGTCGACGGCGCCCTTCTCCAGGGCCTCCAAAGCGGCCGCCGTTCCGGAGGCCGTCAACGTGCTGAACATGATGACCGGGACGGGGTAGTTCTTCATCAGGCGCTGGAGGAATTCCAGCCCGCTCATTCGGGGCATTTCGACGTCGAGCGTGATCACGTCGGGTCTGTGGGCCACGACCATGTCGCGGGCCTCGTAGGCATCGGAGGCGGCCGCAACGACCTCGATCTGCGGATCGCGGGCCAGTTCACGGCGAAGGATTGTCCTGACCAGCGCCGAGTCGTCCACGACCAGCACACGGATTCTTTTGGACGGCCTCATGCTCCGGCCCTCCGTTCTGGCGTGACCGAAAAGGCTGCACTGCGCTGGATGAGCGACACGACGGCTTGACCGGTCTCGGTGTTGAAGAAGAGGCGTCTGCCCTGTTCGCCGCCCGTGTGTTCCTTGACGATGGGAATGGCATACGCTGCGAGCATCTGGACGGCCAAGTCGCGGTTGGCCGCGCCCACTTGCGGACCCCGTCCGTTCCCAACGGGTCGGGCGCCGCCAACGACGATGGCCTGTAGGCGCCTGAGCGTGGCGCCGCATCGCTGGATTCGCTCGATGAGCATCTGAATGCTGAAGGTCCCATAGCGAGCGTCGGGGGGATGGTTTTTAGGGGACTGAGGGAGAACGTAGTGGTTCAACCCGCCCACGCCGGCCTTTCGGTCGTGCAGGCAGACAGCGACGCAGCTCCCGAGGATGGTTTTGACCATGGCGGGCTCGGCGCTGACGTGGAGCCCGCCGGGCTCGAGGAAGAGGTCAATGTCTGAAAACCGCACCTTCATCGCATCACTTTCGGTAGGACGCCGGCTCGACGTAGCTGTACTGGTGCCTGAGAGCGTTGAGACTCTCACTGTGCCCGATGAGGAACAGGCCCCCGGGCTTCAAGTGCTCGTAGTACCGGGCAATCAGCGCCTCCTGGGTAGGCCGGTCGAAGTAGATCATCACGTTCCTACAGAAGATAGCGTCGAACTGGTATCTGAACGGGAACTTATCCTGCATCAGGTTGAATCGTGCAAAGGTAACGAGCTGTCGAATGTCAGGGATGACTTGCACCTGGCTGCTCGTGCGACCGCCGCAGCGCCGGAAGTAAGTTCGGGCGAACCCTGGGGGGAGGGTCCCAAGCCGAATGGCCTCATAGACGCCCAGCTTAGCCTTGCTGAGGACCTTGACGGAGAGGTCCGTGGCGAGCAGCTTGAGTTCGACATTCGTGTTGTGCTTGATGATGTCGTGGACGGTCATGGCGATGGAGTAGGGCTCTTCGCCGCTACTGCAGCCAGCCGACCAGATGCGGATCTGCCAGGTCCGATTGCCGAGCTCTTCGATCTTCTGCTTGATCGTCTTGGCCAGTAGCTCGAAGTGGCGCTTCTCGCGGAAGAAGTGTGTGGTGTTGGTGCTGATGGCGTCCAGGAGCATGGCCATCTCTTCGCCCGTGTTGTCGTTCAGGACGTGGTCGTAGTACGCCTTGAAGGAGCTGAATCCTCCCTGTCGCAGTCGCTTGCCCAGGCGCGCTCGGACGAGATGCTGTTTCTCGGACCCGAGGTTGATGCCGCTGTGGGAGTAGACCAGCTTGCGAAACAACTCGTACTCGCGGTCTGTCAACTCCATCGACAAGGTCGCGTCATGGGCCACGGGTATTCTCCCCAGGCGCGTGTTGCGCACATGAAACCGCTGCGTCGACGCTGGCTCGCCACGTCTCTGGTGGTTCTATCGGCACCGTCGGGAGGGGGGTTTGGCAGCTGCTGGGGTTCGTCGGTTTGGGGAGCGTCGCTCGGCACGTGCATATCGGACGTTTGGGGGCAAGCGCCGTGTCGAAGGGCGAGCGACGACAGACCGAACCACGATGCACGTCAGAGCCCGAAGGGCGGTGCGTCTGGGGCCGTGTCAACGTCTGCAGGCTGCCAGGATCTCGTCGGCGCCGGCGTCGCGGAGTTGATCGACGACCTGTTGCCCGACGGATTCGATCTCGTCGGCGGTGCCGGTACGTTGGGCACGTGCATGCCGCTGGCCATCGAGGGAGACGACGACGGCGCGGCAGGCTAGACGGTCGCCATCGATCTGCGCGCTGACGCCGATGGGGGCCTGACACCCGCCTTGGAGCTGACGGATGACGTAGCGCTCGCAGAGGACGGCGCGGTAGGTTGCCTCGTGTTGTAGGGCGGCGAGGAGGGCGCGCACGCGATCGTCCTCGGCACGCGTTTGGAGCGCAAGCGCGCCTTGCCCGGCTGCGGGGAGCATTCGATCGGGGTCCAGCACTTCTGTGACGTGATCCTGTAGGCCGATGCGGAGGAGGCCTGCCATGGCCAGCACGGTTGCGTCGCACTGCCCGTCGACGAGGACCTTCCGGATGCGCGTGTCGACGTTGCCCCGAAGCACCGTGAAAGCGAGATCAGGTCGATGCATCCGAAGCTGTGCTTGCCGACGAAGGCTGCTCGTGCCGAGGACGGCACCGTCCGGAAGGTCAGTCAGGTGGCGCCCATCGCGGCTGACCAGGACGTCTCGGGGATCCTCGCGCGCAGGCATGACCGCGAGCGCAAGGCCATCGGGGAACGTCGTGGGAAGGTCCTTGGCGGAATGAACGGCCAGATCGATGGTGCCTTCGAGCAGGGCCGTTTCCAGCTCAGCGGTGAATAGGCCCTTGCCGCCGATCTCGGGTAGGGGGGACTTCTGTTGCCGGTCACCGCGTGTGACAATCCTCTTGACGTCGACGACGGCGTCGGGATGGGCCGTGCGCAGCGATGTTGCCACCCAGTCGGTTTGGGCAAGGGCCAGTTGGGACCCACGTGTGCCGATGGTGATGTGGGGTGAGCTCATCTCATCGTGCCAAGGTGGCCTGCGAGATACAGACTCCGCTACGAGTCCTTCTGCTTCGCCGGGCGGTCTCCAGGATCGACGGATGGCTCTCATACCATCAAACGCTGCCGTCGTCGAGGGGCGGCTCGGCCCGGCGTCCGCACGGCTCGGGGGATGCCGCACACGGGCGCCGGCCGCGGCGCGTCCGGCAAGAAGCGTCCCCGCCTGATCTTGTCAGTGCGATGGCCGGGTTTTACCATATCGCCATCGCAGGAGGCTGTGGGGCGGGATCTCCGTGCGGGACTCGTCCGAGGCATGCCAGCTCAGGGAGGTGTTACTTGAGGACCACAGCGATCGTTGTGACATGTACGGCCGTCGTGTGGGTGTTCGGCTGTCGGCCCACGGGGTCGCGTGGGCCCGTGGGCACCGTGATTCAGAAGGGCGTAGAGGTCCCGCATGCGGAACTGGCGGCCGACCGGCCGGTCCCGCGCCGGACGAACGCCAGTCGGGTCCAGGAGCAGCCCGAGCGACTCGGTCCGGGCCGGGCGACGCCCCAGAAGACAGCTCGCCCGGCTCCCGCTCCCAAGCCCGCGGCGACCCGTCGCGCCGCAAGCGCACCGGCGCCGCGTCCGGCCGTCCCGCCAAGCCGAACCGAGGCGTCTGGCGCTCCGCCTGCCGCGGGCAAGGCCCGCGTGCCGGAGCCGGCCGCTCGGCCGACTGCAAAGCGCGAGGCGGCGAAGAAGCCGGAGGAGGCAGGCGCTCTGGTTGTCGTTCCTTCGCAGGGGCGGCCTGTGATGGTTCGTCCGGGGGAGGAGTTCTTCTTCGTCATGCGGCTGCGCAAGTCGGTGGGGAAGCGATTCTTCGTCTGGCTCGCACACAGTCGCGTGCCGCAGATTCGGGTCAACCTTCGTGCGGATTTCGGTCTCGCGCCGGTGCACGGTCAGCAGCATGGCCAGACGATTCTGAAGATCCCCGAGAAGATCCCGCCGGGGTTGTACGATCTGGAAGTCGAGGGGAAGGACGGCTCACACTTCAGCCGACACAGCGTTCGGGTCATCGATCAATGGCGCAACCCGTTCCGGTTCGTGCACCTCTCGAATATGAACATCGATGATCCTGCAGCGCCCGAGTTCGATCAGCTGCTCATTGATGAGATCAACCTGCTTGCCCCAGAGTTCGTCGTATGCACGGGAGACTTCACGGAGTGGGGTCGTGTCCTCGGGAATCCGATTGACTGGCGGCGGACGCTGGAGTTCCTGGGGCAGATTCACGCGCCGACCTACATCGTGTGTGGGGACCACGATGACGAGGCGAGCTTCCGCCGTCACGTGGCCGACAACGAGATCGGCACGCTCGACTACGGGGAGTACCACGGTATCTTGATGCTCGACCACGCCGCCCACCCGATCGATAACGCCCAGCTGAAGTGGCTCAAAGCCGATCTGGACGCTCACCAAGACGTGGAAGGCTTCAACTTCGTGGTCATGCACAATGATGACCTTCACGTGTTGGACATGCTGCGCCGCGACGTCGGGGACCTGCCGACGTTCGTCCGCGCGCACAAGCTGCGGATGATCATTACCGGCGGGCACAGCGACTGGGACCTTAGGGAGTTCGCCAGCAAGCTGAAAGGGCTCGACAGTAAGAAGGACCTGGTCTACATCCGAACGCATCAGTCGAGCACGTGTATGCACGATCGGGCCACGGGGATCAGTCACTACCGCGTGATCGAGGTCGACGGCAATCAGATCCGGTACCGGTACCGGGACGATACGGCTCCGGTGGCACATGACTCGATCCCGGTGGGGCGGCTGCGGGTGTTCTACAGCGGCAAGAACGACGGCACGGAAGACGCCATTGTTGCGACGGTGATGAACGCGCTCAATCGGGAGTTCGACAGCTGTCGCGTGTGGCTTGCGGTGGCGAAGGCGTCCGGCGAGCGGCCTGGCGTGAGGGGCGGTAAGCTGGTACGCGTCCTGGACGGCGGGGGGTACTGGATGTGCGAGGTCGGCGTGGACCTGCCGGACAAGGGCGGTCGCAAGGTGATGGTGGCCAATCGCGCCGCACTGCTGCCCAAGCCGCTGCCGATCGAGGCGAAGCTGGCGGTCGGGGCCGGTGAGGTGCCGGGGACCGCGACCGGGCCTTCCGTGCCGGCGCTGCTGTTCAAGAAGGAACACGGTGGGCTGGGTGTGACCTACTACCGTTGCGAGCAGAAGGTTGCCCTGGTGTTGACCAACACGTCGGACGCGGCAGAGGAGGTCTGGCCGGTGGTGAGGCTGAATGGCCAGGCCATCCTGTTGGACTGGAGCGCCGCCTTCGGCGACCGCAAGCCGCTGATCATCCAGCCGGGCAAGTCGGCGAGGCTGCCGATGAAGCTGGTCCTGGGACGGGTGAGCCCGGGCGAGCATCAGCTGCAGGTGTTCTTCCGCTCCGATCCGCTCAAGCGACTCACGACGTTCCGGCTGATGCTCAAGCAGGCCCGATAATCAGCGTGCCCCGGGGCGTGTGGGTGGTGGACACGGGCCGATCGGGTACAATGAGCGGGTGTTTGGTGAGATCGGGATCCGGGCTCGGTCGAGGATTTGGCATGGCATCACAAACGACATCCTGGCGGCGTCTTGGGGGTGCGGTGTGTGCTGTGGGCGTGTTCTGCCTGCTGGGGAGCGGGGGGGCTGCCGGTGCGTCGATGGAGGAATCAGAGGACAGCCTCTGGCCAACGCCCCGCCAGATCGAGCTGCTCACCGAGCGGATCATGGAGGAGCACTGTCTGCGGTACGGGTTCGATCAGCAACAACGCAAGTTGTTCCGGGAGCGGTTCGCCAAGATCATCCCGGCCTTCATGGAGAAACACCGCAAGACGATGGAACCCGTGGTGATGGACGTTCTGGTTCAGCACGTCAGCGGCGAGATCCCGAAGGCGGAGCAGATGGCCGAGTGGTCGCAGAAGGCGCTGCCGGTTCTCGAGGAGGGGCTGCGGGAGTGGGACGCCGTCTATCAGAGCATGCAACCGCATCTCCGGCGCGACCAGCGGAAACGATGGGGAGGCGACCACTGGATGTTCAAGATGGGGGTCAAGCTGGCAGAGGCCAAACTGCGAAGCTACGCGCGGGGGAGGTTCGATCCGGCCGAATGGCACACTCCCACGCCGGGCCCGCACCAAAGGTCGGATGAGATCCTCTCGCAGGCCAAGGACGCGGGGATGAGCACGACGCCTCCCCCAAGCCTGCTGGGTGGCATCATCGGTAGCATAGGGGCGAGCCGCGCTCCCGGCCCGATGACGGGGTCGCCGGGGCGCGCCAAGTCGGTGCCTCCCTCCGAGGCCTACGTGCCGTTGGACCGATGGCAAGGCTACACGCAGCAGTTCATCAAGCGGCACCAACTGGATGAGGGTCAGAAGACGGCAGCGATGTCCATCCTCAAGGAGATGCGGACCCGGGCCAAGAAGTATGGCGACGGACGCGCCGCGGAGCGGGCGCGGCTCAAGAAGTTGCACGGCAAGGCCAGCGGCGCCGACCGGGCAGCGGCGAAGGCCGAACTGGATGCCTTGGAGGGTCCCCTTCGGGAGCTGTTCGAGGAGTTTCGCACCCGCCTGAACGAGCTTCTGACCGAAAGCCAGCGCGAGCTGATTGCCCCGGCTGGGTGATCACCGGGGCCAGACGATCGTGCGGCCGTTGGCGACCCGCGAACCTGCGGTGCGGCGGGGCATCTCGCGGCGGTTGTGAGTTCGGGTTTGTTCCCTGATCCGTTGTCGCTGTGTGGGAAGATCCGGCGCGCGGGACGGCAGCGTCGATGCGTTGACGTGCGTTAGCATGGGCCTAGAATCGTTTGGGCACGTCCGCCTGCGGCGGGCAATTCGGAGGTGATGCCATCGTGGCGGGCAAGAAGGACAAGAAGGGCAAGAAGGCAAGCGAGGTGAATGATCAGTGCCTCCAGTGCGGCGCGAAATGCTGCCGCTATTTCGCGCTGCCCATCGAGACGCCGAAGACGTTGAAGGACTTCGACGACGTGCGGTGGTACCTGCTCCATGAGGGGACGTCCGTCTTCGTTGAGGACGATGACTGGTACCTGCAGCTGGACAACCGCTGCGAGGCCCTCACGCCCGAGGGGCTCTGTGGCATCTACGAGGACAGGCCGCGGATCTGCAGGAAGTACAAGGACAAGGACTGCGAATTCGCCGTGCCGGACGGCGAGCACGAGCTGCTTCTGCGGACGCCCGAGGAATGCATGGCCTATGCCGCCAAGAAGCTCGGCGGCAAGTCGGGCGGGGGCAAGAAGAAGCGCAAGGACAAGGGACGATCATGAAGATCCAACGGGTCCGCGGAACGCGGGACGTCTATCCTGAGGACATGGTCGTCCGCAACTGGCTCGTCGAGGCGTGGCGACGTGTGTCGATCCGCAATGGCTTTGTGGAATTCGACGGGCCCATGATCGAATACCTGGACCTGTACCGCGCCAAGAGCGGGGAGGAGTTGGTGGGAGAGCTGTTCACCATCAACAGCAGGGGAGGGGAGGAGCTGGGCATCCGGCCAGAGATGACGCCGACGCTGGCGCGGATGATCAATGCCCGCGTGCATTCGTTGCCGCGCCCGATCAAGTGGTTCAGCCTGGGCGCGGTGTACCGTGGGGAGCGTCCGCAGCGGGGGCGGATGCGCGAGTTTCTGCAGTGGAACATCGACATCGTGGGGGTCGACGAGCTGGTCGCGGATGCCGAGTCGATCTTCGTGGCGGTGGACCTCATGCGTGAGGTGGGCCTCACGCCGGAGGACGTCGTGGTTTGGATCAACGACCGGCGTTTGATGGGGGCGCTGTTCGACGCGCTGGGCATCCCAGAGGAGCGCCACGGACGCGCCTACGCGCTGGTGGATCGATCGGAAAAGATGGAGCGGGCCCAGCTTGCAGCGGCATGGAATGGCGACCTGGGGGACGCGGTATCGTTCGATCGGTTCGAGCCCTTGCTGGCGTTGGACTCGTTGGCGGCGCTGCGGTCGTGCAAGGAGCCTGTGCTGGCGCAGGGCGAGGTGGCGGACCGGGTGCGTGTGCTGGATTCGCTTTTTATGTTATTACAGGATTTTGGAATAACGGAATTCTGTGATTTTAACATGAAGATCGTTCGGGGGCTGGCCTACTACACCGGATGCGTGTACGAGGCGTTTGACCGGAAGGGCGAGCTGCGCGCGATCCTGGGCGGCGGACGGTATGACAACCTTCTGGAGGCGCTGGGTGGGCCGAGCGTGTCCGGCGTGGGGTTTGGGATGGGCGACGCGGTGCTGGGCGAGTTGCTGGCCGAGCTGGGGCGGCTTCCCAGCGGCGAGCCACGCGTGGACGTCTACCTGGTGGCGGCAGACGATGAGGCCACCAGCACGGTGTTGCAGCTGGCGGCGGAACTGCGGGGCAGGGGGGTAGGAGCGGACTTCGGGTACCGTCGGCAGGCGGTGGGGAAGCAGTTCAAGGCGGCTGCGGCTCGCGGCGCGGTACGATGCGTTGTGGTTGGAGCGGAAACGCGGGAACGGAGCTCGGTGACGGTCAAGGACATGGCGACGGGCAAGCAGGCCGAGATGCCGGTTGCGGGTTTCCTTGACGACCCGATGGCGCCGGTGACGTGAGAGGGGGCGTCGCAGGCGGAGGATTCATGGTAGGGGGTTGGCGGGGGCAGGGGGGAAGGTCGAGGGGCTGGATGACGCGGCGGCACATTCACTACGAGTCGGCCTTTGAGGATCTGCTGCAGTCGCAGGGCGTTCCGTACGTGGCGGTGGACGAGGCAAAGAAGCCGATCTTCGCCGGCGCGAAGGTGAAGTGCTTCGATTTTCTGGTCTATGGAGGCGGGGGGGCGAAGTGGTTGGCCGACGTGAAGGGACGACGGTTTCCCTACGAGACGGTCAGCGGCCGGAGGTATTGGGAGAACTGGGTGACCGGGGAGGATTTGGCGTCGCTGCCCTGTTGGGAAGCGGCCTTCGGCGAGGGCTTCGTGGCGGCGTTCGTCTTCGCGTACTGGCTGGACGGTCCTGAATGCTCTTGGCCGGGCGGGGGGGTCCATGCCTACCGAGGGCGGTACTATGGATTCCTAGCCGTTCCCCTGAGCGAGTACCAGGCGCTTTGTCGGCGGCGATCTCCGCGGTGGGACACGTACTTCGTTGCCCCAGCGGCGTTTCGGCGGATTGCACGGCCCGTCGGGACGTGGTGGGAAGATGGCAGCCGAACCACCACCACGTCTTTACCCGTCGCAGGGGCGGCCTATAATGAGGATGGAAGGGTTGTAGAACGCCCCCGGGGCAAGGGATAGTCAATGAGCGGTGAGATTCGGGGCTTGTTTAGCGGGATCCTGGTTGGGTTGCTGTTGTTCGCGGTGGCGGCACCCGCGCTGGGTGCCCGCTCTGGGCGATCCACGGAACGCGCAACGCGCGCCGACGAGGATGAGTCCGCGGCGCCGGAAGAGGACGTGCGAGAACGGACCGTCGGCAGGGGGTTCGCGGTGGAGGCCGAATTGGAGACTGACAGGTCGATCGAGACCTGGATGTACGTTTTCAGCGCCCTGATGCTCCTCTGCGTCGGCTGGCTGTGCTTCAAGCCAACGCGCATCGCGGGGAAGAAGTCCCGGAAGACGGCCTTGCCCAAGAAGGCGAATTCTGGCAAGACGAAGGGCGGTGGGCGCGGCAAGAACGCCAAGCGATAGGACGTTCTCGGCCCGCCGGCGTGCGCGCGCAGCCAATAGGCGGTCAGGACAGTTCCTCGGGTTCATTCTGCGTGGGAGGCAACTCACCCATGAGCAAACGTGCGATTATCGTCGGGTTGGTCGGGCTGAACCTTCTGTTGCTCGGCGGACTCCTTCTGATGGCCTACGAGCTCCCGGAGGCTCGTGCCCAGGGGGTAGGTCGGACCGGGGACTACGTCATGGTCGCCGGGGAGATCCAGGAGGCGACCGACGCCGTCTACTTGCTGAGCCTGGAGCGCCAGCAGATCGACGTCGTGCTGGTCAACAAGCAAGGGAATCGGCCTGAACTGGTGGGACGCCGGCCGGGTCCGGATCTCGTGAGTGACCTGCGGGCTCCTCGAGAGCGAGAACGGGAACAGCCTCGCGGCAGGCGAAGGCGCTAGCGTCACGGGAGGATTGACGATGAACAACCAGAACTTCGCCATCGGCGTCTTGACGGTGACGGCCACGATCCTCATGGTGGGCTTGGTCCTGATGGGGACGATCAGCCAGCAACAGGCGCAGGCGTTCTCGCACATCGATCGTGGCGGTGATTACATCCTGCTGACCAGCCAGTGGCGCGCCGAGCATGAATTGCTCTGGGTCCTCGACGCCCGGGCCAAGGTGCTGGGCATGTACCACTTCGAGCCGCGTCGCTCGAGGCTGGAGCTCATTGACGTCATTAACTTGGCCGAGTAGCTGCGCCCATGAGGGGCGGCGGTTGGTGCGCGGCGCTGTATGCGCGGCGGGAGGCGCGCAGCGTGCTGTGCAATCCCGAGGTGATCCCGAGCGCAACATAACATGCGTTATCGGACCTTGGGGAGAGGTCACGAGGGCGGGTTCTCTAGACGGTCCGTCCCTAGCACCCGGCCGGGCGCTTCTCTGCTTGGGCTACAGAATTGCCGGGATCCATGCTCATCATCACCGCCATCGTCGAGGCTCCAACCGGAATCGACCCGGTGATGGTGCGGATGAGCATGGACAGACCGGGCTGGTCTAAGTCAATTTGCCCGGCTGCTACCTGATCGGCGATCTCAGCCAGCAACCGGGCCTCGCCGCCCGCACTGCAGCGAAAGACGAACGTCTCGGCCTCCGTGACGAGCGTCCATTGACGCGACAGCATGGCGAACTCCCTTTCGCACACCGCGTGTCATTTGTGAACAGGCTTCGACGGTGTTCCTACATGCCGAAACATCCCTATGCAGCTGACCGGGCCTCACCGGATGGACGCGATCGAACATGCAATCACCAACGCGTCCCTGCCAAGCGCCGTGAGGCGATAGACGTCCCGCGGGCCATCCGCCAGGACGCCGGCCAGGCGGAGCTCCCGTAGGTGATGGTACATGGGTCCGGCCTTGAGCCCGACCTTCTCACGCAGGTCGGCGTACGTGCCAGCGCCCGCGAAGATGGCCTTCATGATGGCCACCCGCTGTGGGTGTCCGAATGCCGCAAAAAGCTTCGCGATCGCTTCGTCCGGCATCGCCTCGACCAGCCTGTGGCGCGGTCGCTGCGCCGGACGACGGTATAGGCGCTGGATCCCCCCTATCCGGATGCGACGTTCGCGTCCTTCGGCCTCCACGATTGCCACGGCGGTGCCCACGCCGTACCAGTTCTGATCGGCCCTGAGGCGGAACGGGTGGCGGCCGGGGCTACGGCCCTGCCGGGTCTCCGCCGTGTTACCCCCCTGCCGGCTCTTTGTCCGGCTGCCCTTCCGGGACGCCGCGGGGCTGGCTGCCCGTCGCCGGCGTGCCGTCGTGGTTGCGTCCTGCCCCCGCTGCCCTGCACGCGCTCGAGTACCGGCGCGCTGACTCTTCTGGGCCGGTCTCTTCTTGGACGACCGCGGTCTTCGTGTGCCCTGTCCCCCGGTGGGCGGCGGTGCCGCGGCTCCCCGTTGGATCCCCGGCGGGTTTTCTGATGCCGAATGCCTAGGACGCTCCGCCATGCGAACTCCGTCTCGTCCGCTCGTAATGGTCTTAATACTGTTATTCTAGTACCCTATGATACCAGTATAACACGCTTCTGTAATAATGTCAAACGAAAGGCTGCGTTTCTTCCAGCCTTTCGCCGTGCCGTCAGGGCATGCTCGCTCCGGGATGAGGCGCCAGCTGGACGGTCGTGGTGAGACTCGCGGTAATGCGCGCTTTGAGATGGCGGTAAGATGGCATCAGGCCGCCTTCGGCCATGGGGCTGCGGGACGGGATTGGACACCGATGAGCCTTGTTGGTCGTCGAGGGGTTGGCAAAGACAGTCGATGGCGCCCGGGTGCAATTGGGGCCGAAGACGCGAAACGTGGGGCGCTGCGCCGCTGAGAGATTAGGGGGTGCGTTCCGCCCCACGGGTTCCGGGGGGGTCACCCGTGAGCTGATCACGAACGTAGTCGAGGCAGCGCGATGCGTCGATCCGCTCCTGTTCGAGCGTGTCGCGCCAGCGGACGGTGACGGTTCCGTCCTGGGCCGTCTGGCCGTCGACGGTGAAGCAGAAGGGCGTGCCGGCTTCGTCCTGTCGGGCGTAGCGCCGTCCGATGGCGCCCTTCTCGTCGTAGAAGGCCGGGTAGTGACGGCGGATGGCGTGGTATATGGCCAGGGCACGCTCGGGCATTCCGTCCCGCTTGACGAGCGGAAAGACGGCGGCTTTGATCGGCGCCAGCCGCGGGTGGAGGCGCATGAAGACGCGGGTCTCGGGCTTGCCCTTCGCTCCGACGATGTCTTGCTCGTGATACGCCTCGCACAGCGCAACCAGCGCGAAGCGGTCCACGCCCGATGCCGGTTCGATAACGTGCGGGTGATACCGCTGCTTGGCTTCGTCGTCGTAGTAGGTCAGGTCCTTGCCGCTGGCCTTCTGGTGCGCGCCGACGTCGTGGTTCGCGTCAACGTTGCGGTGGGCGACCCCCTCGAGCTCCTGAGGCTCGTCGCTGAAGGGGTACAGGTACTCGATGTCGGTGGTGGCGACGCTGTAGTGGGCGCGTTCGTCGTCGTCCTGGACCCGCTGACGGAGCTTGTCGGGGCTGATCCACAGATCCGTGTACCATTTCAATCGTGCGTCGCACCAGAAGTCGTACCATTCGCGTGCGGTATCGGGCCGGCAGAAGAACTCCATCTCCATCTGCTCGAACTCACGCGAGCGGAAGGTGAAGTTCCGCGGGTTGATCTCATTGCGGAAGGCCTTGCCGATCTGCGCGATGCCGAACGGGACGCGGACCCGCTGCGTATCGACGATGTTCTTGAAGTTCACGAACATCCCCTGTGCCGTCTCCGGGCGGAGGTAGGCGACGCTGGACGACTCCTCCAGCGCGCCCACGTAGGTCTTGAACATCAGGTTGAAGGCGCGGGGCGGCGTGAGGTCAGGCGCACCACAACCGGGGCATACCGGCGGCCATCCGATCCCACGGGCGTTTTCCAGCGGGGCCGCAACCTTTTCGGAGCCATCTGGCAACTTCTTCTCTTTGCTTTTGGATAGGGTTGCTTGCCCGAGAGCCTCTTGCTCACTCTCGGCTTCTACGCCTTTGACGACCGGCGGGTTCCTGTAGTTCTCGGGATCGTCCTTGATGACCCAGGCAACCAGCCAAACCTTGTCGGCCCGGAACCTGCCCTTGCACGACCTGCAGTCCACCATGGGGTCGGCGAACCCCTCGCTGAGGTGGCCGCTGGTCTCCCAAACGCGCGGGTTCATGATCAGGGCGCAATCGACGCCGACGATGGTGATCTCCTGTCCCCCGGGTCCTGGGGGCGGGCAGACGACCATGTCATGCCACCAGGCGTCCTTGATGTTCCGCTTCAGCTCGACGCCCAAGGGACCATAGTCCCAAAAGCCGTTGATGCCGCCATAGATCTCGCTGGATGGGAAGATGAACCCTCGCCGCTTGCAGAGCGAGACGATCTTGTCCATCGTCGTTTCGTCCGATGCCATCCGAAGCATCCTCCTGGTGCAATCTGCCAGACTTCCTAGAATTCACCATGTTACACGGGCGATCCCTCGTCGACAACGGCGAGGACACCTTGACGTCGAAAGCGGCGACGCTTAGCTTGCCGGTCTTGGGCGACGCGTGTCCTTGGCGTCGACGTCGCCCGGATCGGACTGCAACTACAGGAGCCCCGAACCCATGCCAGAGCCCCAGGACCGCTGGCGGATTGGCCTGCAGACCTACACCTTCAATCGCTTCACGGCCTTCGAATCGCTGGACAAGTGCAAGCAGCTCGGGATCAACGCCATCGAGTTCTGCCCGGGCCAGCCGCTTAGTCCCGACCGCCCGGACGTCAAGATCGGCGCGGATCTTTCGCCAGACCACCGAGACCTGATCAGGGCCCGGTTGGGCGAGAACGGCCAGACGCTCGTGAGTTTCTTCGCCGGTCACTTCGGCAAGGACGACGCAGCAGACCGGCAGGCCTTTGAGTTCGCCAAGGACATGGGCATCGAAACGCTCGTGTGCGAGGTCGAGCCCGGCGGATTCGATCTCCTGGATCGGTTGACGGCTGAGTTCGACATCAGCGTCGCCATTCACAACCATCCCCCGCCGAGCCGGTACTGGAGCCCCGACGTGGTTCTCGAGGCGATTGCGGGGCATGACCCACGGATCGGCGCCTGCCCGGACACGGGCCATCACATGCGGTCTGGCCTGGATCCCGTGGCCGCGCTGGCGAAGCTCGAGGGACACACCAAGACCGTTCACCTCAAGGACATTGCCGAAGCGAGTCGGGAGGCACACGACACGATCTGGGGCACCGGGGTCTGCGATGCCCGGGGTATCCTGGCCGAGTTGCACCGACAGGGCTTTGCGGGGGTGATTTCGGTCGAGTACGAGTACAACTGGGACGACTCGGTGCCCGACATCGCCGAATGCGTGGCGTTCTTCAACGACGTGACGGCGGAGCTGTACGGTCATTCATAGGGGTGCCCCCCTTCCCCGACGGCTTGACGCCGGGGCCGGCGGGTTCTACTGTGCGAGCTATGTCCGAGAAGTCAGGCGTCCGCATCAGCCGGGCGCCTGGATGGGTGCGAGCGAACGGATGAAGGAGGAGTCGACGATGTTTCGTGTGAACCGTGTTTGCCTGGGGATGTTGGTGGCGGTGGTGGGATGGGTCGCATGCCGATCGGCGGCGGCCGCCGAGGAATGCTGCAGCGCAAAGCGCTGGAAGCTGAGCATGCAGGTCTATACCTTGAGACAGTACACCCTTTTCGAGGCGCTGGACATCTGCAAGAAGCTCGGCATCAAGTACATCGAGATGTATCCGGGCCAGCGACTCAGCCCCGATCACAAGCGGGTCGTCTTCAGCCACGGTGCTCCGGTCAAGTACCGCGAGATCGTCAAGAAGAAGCTTGCCGAGAACGGGCAGGTGGCGGTCTGCTACGGCGTGGTCGGCTTGGGAAAGGACGAAGCGGCCAACCGAAAGGTCTTCGACTTCGCCAAGGACATGGGTATCCAGACCATCGTCTCCGAGCCGCCGTTTGACGCGTTCGACGTGCTCGACAAGCTGGTGGAGGAGTACGGCATCAACGTCGCCATCCACAACCACCCGCCCAAGAGCCGCTACTGGGACTACAAGACCGTTCTCAAGGCGGTCAAGGGACACAGCAAGCGTATCGGCGCGTGCGCCGATACGGGTCACTGGATGCGCGCCAAGATCGTGCCGCTAGAGGCGCTCAAGGCGCTCCGCGGCCGGATCATCAGTTTGCACTTCAAGGATCTCAACAAGATGGGGCGGCCTGGGGAGCATGACGTGCCTTGGGGCACGGGCGTGGGCAACGCCCGCGCGATGCTCGAGGAGCTCAAGAACCAGGGCTTCGCGGGCGTGGTCTCGATCGAGTATGAGCACATCACGCCGCATCTCGTGGACGACCTGGCCAAGTGCGTGGCGTGGTTCAACAAGAATACGGCCGAGTTGTACGGCCAGAAGTAGAGCATCGGCCTGCGCGATTCGATACGGGAGGATCAGCCATGGCAACCACGCTGTTGACGACGTTGAAGGGGTCGATGCTGGACGGGTTCTTCCCGGAGGGCTGGGACCTGGCCAAGATGGACGCGTGCTGTTCGCAGCCGCCCGAGACGATCTGTGACCGCCAGCCGTGGTGGAACGCGCGCTTTGAGGCCGTGCCCTGCGACAACCTCGAGGAATTCGACGTCAAGATGGGCCACGACATCGCCAGCGAGATCCGCGAGACGGGCGAGGCCGACCGCCCCTGCATCATGATCCTGCCGGTTGGGCCGATGGGCATGTACAAGTGGGCCGTCTACTTCCTGAAGGAGTGGAATGTCTCGTGCGGGCACGTACACGGGTTCAACATGGACGAGTGGTCCGACGTGGAGGGCAACACGCTGCCCGGGTCAGAGCCGGGCAGTTTCGAGGATGCGATGACGCAGGCGTTCTACGGTCCGCTGGGCAAGGCCTCGCCCAAACCCGACCAGCGGCACTTCGCCACCAAGGATGACCTGCCCCGCTACGCCGAGCAGATCAAGGCGCTGCACGACCAGGGCGGTCGCCTGACGGTGGTCTTCGGGATCGGCCGGGCCATGCACATTGCGTTTTGGGAGCCGCACTTCGCTGCTGAGTTTGACAGCGTCGACGCGTGGAAGACCCAGACGCACCGCATCGGTGCCCGGTTGCACCCCCTGACCATCGAGCAGAACGCCATCACGTCGTTCAAGAGCCGCACGACGCTGGTGCCCTGCTACGCCAACACCGTCGGCCCGGGCCTGTTTCTGCCGGCCGATCGCATCATCGGTGGCTGCGACGGCTCTTTGGGTCGGGGCATGATGTGGCAGGGCCTGTCGCTGTGGTGCACGCTCCGCTACGGCCCCGATCCTTGGGTCCCCAGCAGCTTCATGCCCACGCTGCCGGGCAGGCTGTTCTTCCTCAAGGAGCTCGCCGGCCCGCTCGAGCCGGAGTGTAATTGAGGCGGCAGGGAGTGCAGCCAGATGCCGGAAGTCGTCCATCAATGCGCGACGATCGAGCAGGCCAGAAACGAGGCCGTCGCGTGGCTCGAGCAGAAGGGCGTGCAATTCGGACCGCATCGGAAGATCGAGATCGGCCGGCTCGGCTTACTGACGGGTCACGAGGTCGGCGTCAGCAGCGGCGGCGGCACGCCCTGGCGGCTTCGCCTCGACTACGACCCGATGAAGGGCGCCCACTTCAACGTTGAGTACGACAAAGGACCGGGCCGGGAGAAGGCCGCCTTCTGCTTCCCGGGCGGCGAGAAGCTCATCGAGAAGCTCGCGAGCAGTCGGGTCCCGCGCTAGCGTCCGCGAGCCTCACCGCCCGGTTCGGCTGTCCTGAGACGTTGCCAAGGGGAAGGCTGGCCTCCGCGGCCAACGGGCTGAAGGAGGCCGACATGGCCAACCACCTCCATCACGTTCACATCTTTGCCTCGGACATCGATGCGAGCATCGGGTTCTACGAGGAGTTCTTCGGTGCCAGGAGGGTCCTCGACATGGAACTCGCCGGCGCGCGAAACGTCTTCCTTCGGATCGGCAAAGGACGGCTGCATCTGTATGATCAGCCCCCTGAAGTCCCCGGGAGGGGAACCATCCACCACTTCGGGATCCAGACGGATGACATCGAAGCGGTCGTGCGGACCATGAGCTCGAAGGGGGTTCGTTTCAGGAGGGGAATCACGGACCTGGGCTTCTGGAAGTACATCATGGTCCCCGCGCCGGATGACGTGCTGGTCGAGCTCTTCGAGGTGGAGAAGTCCGTGATTCCGCCAGAGTATGCGGACTACTTTGAATAGGCGGCAGGCGCGGCGCTTCGGTCTGGGGGGAAATCAGGCTTCCAGGTCGATGTGGGTCTGTCCGTTGTCGTCGGTGGTGATGCCGTTCGCGGCATTCCCCTGATCCGCCTCGTTATGCTCCTGGGCCTCGTTGGCGGATTCGGAGGAGCTCCGCCCCTGTCCCCCCCCTCCCCCGTCGGTGTTGACGGTCATGTCGTTTTCGTCGCCGACGACGTCGTTTTCGCGCTGGGCGGCCCGTTGGGCGGCGAGGCGCGCCAGGTTCGCGGCCCGGTTGTGTTCGTTATCCTGGATCGCGCTGGCCGTGTTTTGCTGCAGCCCCGCCTGCAAGGCCGAGGCGGCATCGCTGGGAGGTATGCCAGACATGACAGGTCCTGCCTATTGGCGGTGGTCCTTCGCCGATATCGGTCGGTTCGGGCCGATCGCTTGAATCTGGAGGGCCGGCCACGGGGCCGATGTCCGCCGAGCGCGCCCGGACCTCATACACGAAGCTCTCGCTTCCGCTCGCTGAGCTGGGCCTTCAGCCGGTTTAGGATCGACGAGTGCATCTGGGAGACGCGCGACTCGCTCAAGTCCAACGTTGCGCCGATCTCCTTCATCGTCATTTCTTCATAGTAGTAGAGCACGATGATGAGGCGTTCGGCGCGGGTCAGGCCCTTCGTGATGAAGTCCTTGAGGTCGCGCTTCTGGATCTCCTTCATGGGATCGCGGCCGCGCTTGTCCTCCAGGACGTCGATCTCGCGGACGTCCTTGTTGGAGTCGGTTTCGAAGTACTTGCGGTTCAGCGAGACGAGCGTGACGGCCGTGGCGTCGCGGAGGAGTCGGTCGAATTCCTCGCGGGACATGCCCATCCGCCTGGCGACCTCCTCTTCGGCCGGGGTCCGTCCGAGCTCGGCCTCCAGCTCCTTGCTGATCGCCTCGAGCTTGTGGGCTCGCGATCGGACCAGCCGCGGGACCCAATCCATGGTCCGAAGCTCATCGAGAATCGCGCCGCGGATTCGCGTGGCCGAGTAGGTCTCGAACTTGACCCCCCGCTTGAGGTCGAACGCCTCAATCGCGTCGATCAGGCCGAACATGCCCGCGGACATCAGGTCGTCCAGCTCGACCTCGTCGGGCAGTTTGGCGCAGATCCGCTCGGCGTTGTACTTTACCAGTGGAAGGTAGTGCTCGATCAGCCGGTTGCGCTGTTCCTTTCCTGCCGATCGCTTGTACTTCTTCCACGTACCCAAGATCTCCTTGTCGATTTTTGTCGTGGCCATCCGGCTCCTCCTTGAGCGGAACCCCGTGGGGTTCTATACGGCGTCGACTGCTGGGTCTCCATTCTGACTCTGACACATAGGCTACGCCCTACCCTGCGCGCGCCCCGGCTCCCTCCGGTGCGCGTGCGGCGTTCGGCTTGGGAGCTGGGTCCGCGTCATTCGCCGCTGCCTCCGCCTCTCCGGCGTCGGTGGCGAGTGCCGCCTCAGCTTCCCGTTGGGCGATCGCCTCTCGTTCGTGCAATTGTCTACTGTGTTCTTCGATGACAGTTTGGCCGATCCAACCGACGGCCAGACCGAGAACCAGGAAAACGACCAGCGACCACAGGGCGCGGGTCAGGATCGTATCGGTGGGGTTGTCTACCAGGACGCCACGGAAGATCGTGATCGCGAACGCCAAAAGGGCAGTGCATGCGCCACAGGTTCGGATCATTGGCAACATCCTTGTCGCTCAGCCGTCGGCTATCCCTGCCGCGGCACGGTGTCTGTTGTCCTTAGAAGAACAGGTTCGCCACTCGCCGGAAGAACCGGTCCTCCGTCTTGCCCGCGAGCGTCTCACGGACCAGCTTGTTGGCTACGGCGGCCAGACAGCTGCTGACCGGTGCCCTGGGGTACTTGAGAACGACGGGCTCGCGCTGGCGAACCGCCATAGCGACGTGCTCGTCGCGAAGGACGTACCCCCAATCGCCCACCTCCAGCCTCAGGAAGCGGCGGGCCACGTCCGTGAGCCGCTTGGCGGACGACCGCGCTTCGGCGCTGTTGCTGGCCAGGTTCACGACCGCGCCCAACGCAGAGGCGGATCGCTCGCGGCTCAAGACCTTGATCGTCGCGTACGCGTCCGTCAGCGCCGTCGGCTCCGGGGTCGTTACGACCAGGACGTGATCGGCCGCTGCCGCAAACGTCATCACGTTTCGCGAGATGCCGGCCGCACAGTCCATGACGACGATGTCGGCCAGGGATTCCAGGTCGTGCATCGATTGGACCAGGTTGTGCCGCTCGAACTCGCTTAGATTCGCCAGCCGCCCTACCCCTGACGTTCCCAGAATCAGCTTGATGCCTCCCGGTGCACTGACCAGGATCTCCTCGATGCGCTTGTCCCCGCCGATGACGTGCCCCAGGTTGAAGGGGGCCGTCACGTTCAACAGGACGTCGGCGTTGGCCAGACCCAGGTCGGCGTCGATGAGCGCGACGCGGTGACCTCGGGCCGCAAGACAGATCGCCACGTTGACGGCCACATTGGTCTTGCCCACGCCGCCCTTGCCGCTCGTGACGGCGACAAGCCGACTGTGACCGTGTCGGTCTCGGACGAGCTCTCGCAGTCGATCGGCCTGGTCGGGCACGCCGCTCATGGTTGCTCCGTTGACGCCCGTTGACGGGCCAGCATGGGGTCCTGACCCAGAATCAGTCGCGCGAGGTCTGACGCTCGCCCCACCTCGATATCGTCGGGCACGTCCTGGCCCATGGTGACGTAACTCAGGCGCTGGTCCACGGCCCGGACGGCCTCCAGGATGACGCCGAAGCCGACGGCCTCGTCGAGTTTCGTGAAGATGATGCGGTCCGCGCCCAGCTCGCCGAACCGCTTGACAGCCGAGCGAAGATGACCGGCCGTTGCCGTGCTCGACAACACCAGGTGAATCTCGTCAGGACGGACGGCGTCAAGAAAGGCCTTGAGCTCGTCCAGCCGCGCCGCGTCGTTCTGGCCCCGCCCGGCCGTGTCGATCAGGATCAGGTCCATCCACTGCATTCGCGAAACGGCGTCCACGAGTTCTTCGGGGGATAGCACCACTTCCAGGGGCACGTCGATAATCCGGGCATACGCCTTGAGCTGATCCACGGCTGCAATGCGATAGGTGTCGATCGTGATCAGCCCGACGTTCATGCGCTCGCGGAGTTTGAAGTGGGCTGCCAGTTTGGCGATGGTGGTGGTCTTGCCGACGCCCGTGGGCCCGACGAGGGCCGCGACTTTGGCCTGCCCGAGCGGGCCGTCCAGCCTGATCGGACCGCCCTCCGGGATCATCGCGGCAACGCGCTGGGCCAAGCGTTCCTGGACCATCCCGCCCTCCCGCAGCTGCTCCCCCGTGAGTCCCTGTCGGACCTCGGCTAGCAGTTCGCGGGCCATCTCCTCGGCCACGTGTTGCTGCAACAGATGTGTATACGCCTCGAAGAGCTCGGACGGCACCTCGCAGGACTGGGCCTGGCGCGATTGCTGGATCATCTGCTCGACGAGCGAGCGGATCTGCCCGATCTCGGAACGGATATCCCCGGTGACTTGCGAGCTGGCCGATTCCGCCGATGTCGATTTGCCTGCGACCGCGCGAGATGGCGCCGACTCCTCGCCGGATCGTGAGGGCATTCTACCCCGTCCCCGCGTCGGCGGCAAGCCGTCTGACGGGGTCGTGGCCGTTATTTCCACGACGTTCCTGCCGCCCAGGCCTAGAATGCCGCCTCGTTTGAACGTCCGCGTGTGGAGGATGACGGCGTCGCGGCCCAGATCGCCTTTGACCTTCTGCAACGCCCCTGCCATTGAGCTGTCACGATACGTTCGCAGATTCATCGCTCAGCACCACCATGCCCAACGATTTGACGTCGATGCCCCGGATGATTTCGTTGTAGGCCAGTACGCCCACCTGCGGGAGGACCGGCTCGATCAATCGCCTGACCCAGGCACGCACCTGGGGCGAGCAGAGGATCACCGGCGTCCGTCCGCCGGCACCCGGAATCGCCTGCTGGATCTGGGCGTTCGCCGCCTCGACGATCTTGTTCTGCATCGCCGGCGGCAGCGTCAGGAACGCCCCGTTCTCGCTTCGATCGATGTGGCTGTTGATCTGCTCCTCCAGCTTCGGATCGAGCGTGACGCAGCAGATCTGATTGTTCTGGTCGCGGTAGGTCTGACAGATCGTCCGGGCCAGCGCGTTTCTGGCGTACTCGGTGAGCACGTCAGTGTCCTTGGTCCGCGCACCCCAGTCGCTCAGTGTCTCCAGGATGGTCTCGAGGTCGCGGATCGGTACGCGCTCGCGGAGCAGGTTCTGCAGCACTTTCTGGACCTCGCCGGTCTTGAGGGGCTCGGGGATGACGTCTTCGACTACCTTGGGGGACTTCTCGCGGAGGTTGTCGAGCAGCCGGTTAGTCTCTTGTCGGGTGAGAAGTTCGGCGGTGTGCTGCTTGATCACCTCGGTCAGGTGCGTGGTCAGGACGCCCGAGGCGTCAACGACGGTGTAGTTCCGCTGTTCGGCCGTGGCCCGCACGTTCTCGTCGATCCAGTAGGCCTTCAGCCCGAAGGCGGGGTCGACCGTTTCGGCGCCGCCAGCCGGCTCGGTGGCCAGGCCGCTGTCGATCGCCAGCAGCTGACCTGGCATGATCTCACCATCGGCCACGTCCATGCCGCGGATCTTGACGCGATACCGGTTCGGCTCGAGCTGCATGTTGTCGCGGATGCGGATGGGCGGCACGATGACGCCCATGTCGGCCGCCATTTGCCGTCGGAGCATTCCGATGCGGTCCAGCAGGTCGCCCCCCTGCTTCTGGTCGACCAGTTTGATCAGCCCGTAGCCGACCTCCAGTCCCATCGGATCGGGGAGGAGCTGCTTCTCGATGGGTTCAGATTGCGCCGCTCGACCGGCGTCGGCCTTGGTCGCGTCGGCGCGGGCCTGCGCGACGCGGGCCCGGGTCAACACCAAGGTCATCCCCACCAGGCCGCTGCCGAGCAACAGCAGCGGAATCTTGGGCAGTGGCGTCAGCGCCAGCAGCCCCAGGAACACAGCGGCCAACGCCAGGGCAACCGGCCGGGCGCCGAGCTGGCTGAGGATCTCTTCGCCCATGTTCCGTTTGGCCGTCGAGCGCGTCACCAGCATGCCGGCGGCCACAGAGACGATGAATGCAGGGATTTGCGAGACCAGCCCGTCACCGATCGTCAGCTTGGTGAATGTCTCCAGACACTCGGGAAGCGCCATGCCGGCCTCGATCATGCCGACGTACAGCCCCCCAAGGATGTTGACGAAGGTGATGATGATGCCGGCGATGGCATCACCGCGGACGAACTTGCTGGCACCATCCATGGCCCCGTAGAAATCGGCCTCACGGGATATCTCCTCCCGTCGGCGTTTGGCGGTAGCTTCGTCGATCAGGCCGGCGTTCAGGTCGGCGTCGATGGCCATCTGCTTGCCCGGCATCCCGTCCAACGTAAACCGGGCCGCCACCTCGGCGATTCGCGTTGCCCCCTTGGTGATCACCACGAACTGGATCACCACGATGATGATGAAGATGATGATGCCGACGGCCAGCGACCCCGCCGCCACGAACTCGCCAAAGACCTGAATCACCTGCCCCGCCGCGTCTGTTCCCGCTGGGCCATTCGTCAGGATCAGGCGCGTCGTGGCCGTGTTCAGCACCAGCCTGAAGAGCGTCAAGGTCAGCAACAGCGATGGGAAGACGCTGAACTCCAGCGGATGAATCATGTACATCACAGTCAGCAGGACAACGGCCGATAGCGTGACGTTGCCGGCCAGCAGGATGTCCATCAGCCACGTCGGCAGCGGGATCAGGATCACCAGGATCAGACATGTGATCCCAATCGGCACAACCATACCGCGATTGGCAGCGATAAGCTGAAGGGGGCGAGACTGAGTAACGGCAGCTAGAGGCATCCTTGCCCTACCTGTCGCAAGTGAGCGGCGTGATCCTTCACGCCAGATCCGTCGATTGAGATGTTACCTCAACTTCTACTATACCGTCTGGGGTGGTCCGATAAAAGGCCCTGCGCGGAAAATTCTGGTCTTTTTTCCGGCCGCCCATCGTTGGTGGACGTTGTTCATTCTCATTGACCACACGCCGGACGCCCCGACCGGCAGACAAAAAAGGGCCCGGCTGGACTGCAGCGCCGGGCCCGTGTGATGCACGACTATGTTGGCTGGCGATCACTACCGCTTGCGGCGAATCCCCACAACGGCGAACAGCGACAGCAGGCAGACGGCCAACGGCAGTGCGCTGCCGGTCCCGCAGCCGCTCTCAAAGTGGGCCGTCACCTCGTGATCCCCGTCCATGACGATCACCAGCGGGTAGTCTTCTTCCTGCCCGGGATCGATGTCTCCCGACCAACTCACGAACTGATTGCCTATCTTGGCAATGGGTGTCAGCGTCACTTCGGTTCCGTAATCGTAGAGCCCGCCTTCTGGGCTAAGCTCCACGCGGCCCTCACCGTCGATGTTGACCGTCAGTGCAACCTGGCCCTCAACGAACACGGCCGTCACGGTCTTGTGCGTGTCCATCGTGATCGTGGTCGGGTTGTCCGACCCGCCGAGGTCGCCCTCCCAGTGGCTGAAGTTCCACCCCTCAGCCGCCGTGGCGGTCAGCGCCACCTCGGTGCCCGGTGGGTACTCGGGTCCGGGGATGTCCGCCTCGATCGTACCGGACTCCGCGGGATCGACGTTGGTCGTCAGCAGATACCCGGTCAACGCCGTCAGCGACGGCGCGATCGTGTAGTTCGCGTTCCCCGCGTCGATCTGGAGCTGAATCTGGAACGTGACGTCGAATCCGCTGATCGGGATGGTGATCAGCTGATCGATGATCACAACCTCAGGCGTCTCGACGCCGCCCTCGGCGGCCTCCGACCCCATCGTCAGCGTGTCCACGGGCACGTCCGTGTAGGTCCCGTCCAGCCAGAACGGGAGCGGAACCGCAGGCACGTCGATTGGGTCGCCGCCGTTGAATTGGATTTCCGAGTCGACCTCAGCCCACACGTTCATGTTCTCGAATACGCCGGCGTCCAGCGTGGTGGAGACGGGGTCGCCGGTCTGGGTCATGGTCATCGCGTTGACGGTCATGTCGAAGTCATAGTCGAAATCGAACCCGCCCAACAGCGTGTCGAGGATGTCCTCGATGACGTTGGGGTCGATCCAGTTCGGGTCGATCTGGTCGAGGAACGGGTCGAGCAGGTCGACAATGACCTGCGGGATGGCATCGACGTGGATGTCCGCCCCAGCCAGCACGGTCTGAGGACCATCGGACAACAGGTCTACGGCCATCGCGGACAGCGTCAGATCACTGCCCGCCACGTCGGCGTCTAAGGTGCCCGTGATCGTGGACGGAATCGTCTTGTTGGCGTAGATGCCGCCAAATGAGTCGGCCCGCGGATTCAGGAAGTCGAGCGGCCCGTTCGGGTCGAAGAGGACCAGTTTGAGAAACCCCGAGGCCGAGAATGAGACGTCCATCGTGGCGCTGACGCTCGATTCGTCTTGCTCGACATAGTACGTCTCGCCATAGGCCGGTCCTGCCATGGCTGCCAGGCCGATCGCCAGGCATGCGACTGCGAAGCGCGAACGTGACATCGACTTCCTCCTTTGTGACTTGGTCCTTCTGCCCAGAACTCGGGGTTCGCTCGGTGGGTTCCTTGCCCCTCCTCACCAGGTTTGTGCATCTTCTACATCCTTGCGCCCAAGAAAGCATGGACCGATAACGGATGTATCTGACGCACCTCCCCCTGGTGCTCCACCTCCCATGCTCACCCCATTAGTCCATGCTAACAGAGCCCGGGATTTCTGTCAAGTTTTGTCAATCGCGGATTCAGCTCCGCATCGAGAACCTAAGTCCTTCGACACCAATATGATCGGGCGCCAGCCTGTCGATCAGGCCCAAATGGTGAAATGAATCCTGATTCGGCCCCCGCCCGCTGCATGGACTGGCCAGTGCGGAGGCGCGGCACTAGATCTCGTCCACCATCGCCTGCACCTCCACCGGTTCACCGCCGGCAGAGGCCCGCACCGCTGCGAACAGCATCGCCGCGCTGTGGATATTATCTGCCAAAACCGTTTCGGGTTCCTCGCCTCCGTCGAGCCAGTCCAGCCAGGCGTTGAAGATGTACTCGTGCCCCTCGTACCGAGGCCGGGCAGCGGGAAGTTCATTCATCACCACCCCTGCGCCGGGCGTGTGCTGATAGATGCGCACGATCTGGTCCTCATCGACCACGATCGCGCCGGCCTCACACTCGGCGCGATAGTACTCTCGAAACCAGCTGTTCTGCATGCCGGCGGCGTTGCAGCTCCCTTCGTAGCTGGCGCGGACGTCGTTGGCCATGCGCATGACATATAGGGTCTGACATTCTCCTTTGAAGCTGCTCCACGGCACGTTCCATTCCCAGCCGGTGATCGTCTTGCAGACCGAGTCGGACAGGTACCGGATCATGTCGAAGTGGTGGACCGCGCCTTCGACGAGGAGCGAATGAGGGATCTCGTGCCGAAACGCCGCCCCCCAAGCGCCGTATTCCCGGTAGTCGGCCGCGAACCGCGAGATGATGTAATTGATCCGGCCCAGTTTGCCGTCGCGCAGGGTTTGTCGGAACGTCAGGATAGAAGGGATGTATCGGTAGTTCTGAATGACCTGCATGCGGACGCCCGAGTCGCGGACCGCGCGACAGATCCGCTCGCACGCCTCCCACGTGTCGGCGATGGGCTTCTCGCTGAGAATGTCCATGCCGCGCGCGGTTGCGAGCATGACGGCCTCTTCGTGGAACCGCGGCGGCGTGCAGATGCCGCAGAAGTCGGCCTCCACCTTCTCAAAGGCCTCCTCTGCGCGCGTGAAGCGGTGGTCATCCGGCAACCCGATGTAGTCGCCACTCGTCGCAAGCGCCTCTTTCCGCACGTCCACCAGGGCGGCAAACGTCATGCGATCGCCGAAGTGGTCATGCAGCCACCGAATCCAACTGGCGGACATCCCCCCTGCCCCGACCATCAGACATCTCTTCTTGGCCATGCATCACTCTAGCGACCGACGAGCCCCGTGGGTACGTCGCGGTCCGACATTGCACCACGCATCTCGCCGCCGCACAAGTGGGAGGAAGGCGGGCGTCACCTGAGGGGCCCATTGGGAACAGACGGTGCGCTTCCGTGGCGATGCTGTCCTGCAGAGACAGGGAAGGCAGGGGGTGATGGTCCCGTTGGATCAACCGCTCGGCGCCTGCTACGCGCTGTCATTGGCCCTCAAGCGCACAGGCCAGCAGCGACGTTGAACCGCAGCCCCTACGGCTCCGACCACCAGGCCCCTTCGCTATGCGTTTGGGACACGGTCGCGCCCGACATGGCCTGTGGCTCTGCCCTGGTACTCGCGCAGCCGGTGAAACCGAACGCGAAGGCAACCAGCAGTACAGCGGAGATCAACGCTCGTTTGGCCAACATCGAAGAACCCCCTAAGGATGCGACTGCCTCACTCTCGTAGTCCGCACCCGAGTTCAGTTGAGGCGTCATTCAAGGATAGGCGCCTGACAACGGGAATTCAAACCCGTCCTCGCTGAGAGGGTGATTGTGGTGTCGGCTGGTCGGACCGGCATCCATCAAGCTTTCTACTTGTGCGCAACATCGCAGGGCGCCAGAGCGATCCGGCCGCGTGCCCCTCCCTTCGCTCCGTTCGCGCGACGCCCCTTCAAGGTGCCGCGTTGAGGGAAGCGATCGCTGCAGTCTCGTCCATGTTGGATGTTGGCGTCGGGTCGTTTGTCCCCGGATGTCCGCGAATCAATGAACAAGTTGCGCTTTCTTAACACGACGCTAACGCGTCAGGGCTACTGGTACTCGCGACGCGGCGCTTGTTGAACATGAGGTGTGTCTGTCGTCAGGAACCGTTGAGGCCCAGGGGAATGGGCAGGGACGATCCTGCTGAAGCAATGGACGCTTCGCGAATTCTGCCATTTGTGCTCTTGCCCCTGATCGTTGGGTGTCAGACGTCCGGCTTCCGGACGTGGCTCGACGGGCTAGGCCTTGTCCGAGCTCGGGCAGAGGCGGCGGCAGGCAGGCGGGAGGCGCCCCACCTGGAAGCTAGATTCGGAGGGATCGTGCGAGATGGTCAGGCTGAGCGACGGATGGAACGGATCGTTCGCAGGCTGACGGAAGGCGTGTCCCATGCGGAATCGACCTATCGCTGCCGGATGCTTGCCTCGCGGCGGATTGACGCCTTTTCTCTTCCCGGCGGCCTGATCTACGTGACGCGGGGATACTACGACCGACTCGCAACCGACGACCAGCTCGCGGCGATCCTCGCTCACGAGATCGCCCACATCGTGGGCAGGGACCACCTGAAGCGCCGGTGCCGCACGGAGACCGAGACGCTGGCCCGGGAGGTCTCGGCAGACTGCCGCGCGGTCGTCTGCCTGAGCAGAGCAGGCTATCGGGCAAACGCGCTCGTCGAGGCGCTGAAGCTCCTCGGGCTGCATGGGTCCGGAAGATGGCGTGCGGTTCTTTTGCAGGCAGCCTTGTCCACAACGAGGGCAGCTGCCCGACCTGGTTTGATCGGCCCGGAGTTCTTCGGGAACGTCCGGTACGCGGGGGAGGGGGCAGCGATACGACGCCAGACCTTCAATGAGATCGGTGCACGTGCACAACTTAAGCAGAACTAGCGCCCTGTTAACCAGCCATTAACAGAGCGGCGACAGACTGCGCGGCGGATGGGGAACGACGGCCAACGAGGAGGCCAATGTGAGATCGAGACATCGGGGAAGCCTATCCGTTCGAGCGGCGCCGGCGGACGTCAGGGACCACACGACGAGGGGGGCGGGGGGCGCTGCAGGGGCATGCCTCGGGCTGGTGGTGCAAATGGCGGTTCTGCCGATGTCCGCCGTCGCCGAAGTCGGGTCGCCCTTGGCCATGGTCAAGAGGGATGCAGAAGCCGAGAGCTTGGAGCGCTCGATCGGCAAGCTTGAGGCCATGGTCGAGGCGCAGCAGGGCGAGATCGCATCGCTGGAGAAACGGATCGAGGCGTTGGACACGCGCGCGAGCGAATCCGTTCGGGCTGGCGGAGTTCGCGAGATCGTCCGTGAGCTGATGGACGACGCCCAGTTCCGCGAGTCGTTGTATCCCGACGTGCAACAAGTCGGTTACAAGAAGGGCTTCTACATCAAGAGCTCGGACGAGGCCTTCCTGCTGGTCGTCACGGGCTATGCGCGGTGGCGGTGGGCGGGACAGAACCGCCAGACCGACAATCGCCGTCAGACCGGGCGCCAGAAGCAGGACGACCTCAACGGCTTTGAGATCGAGGATCTGTACCTCACCTTCAAGGGCCACATCCACTCGCCCGACCTGACGTATCTGATTACGGTCGAAGGGGACACCGACATCAACCACGCGTGGCGGACCTACTACGCATGGGTGAATTACAGGTTCGTCGACGAGTTCCAGATGACGGGCGGTCTGATGAAGGCACCGTTCGGCCGACAAGAGACGAACAGCAAGTCGCGGCTTCAGTTTATCGATCGATCGATGGCCAATGAGATGTTCAATCTGGACCGCGTCATCGCGGGTGTCGTGCACGGGACCCTATCAGAACGGTTCCGATACGCCCTCTCCATCGCGAACGGGATCGCCAACAAGCACGACAGCCCCAGCCAGGACGAACTGGACACGAACTTCGCCTACATGGCCAGGCTGGTTGCACACGTCTTCGGCAAACGGATCAAGGCCGAGAACGACCTGGCCCACTCGAAGGATCCCCAGCTCGAACTGGGGATGAGCTTCCTCTACAACGACGACAATGGCGACGACCGCGCGCGTGCGGCCTACAGCGTTCCCGATCAGATCCGGCGGGGGCGGGGCATCGGCGGCAATGCAAGGGCCGATCTGACCGGGACGGATCTGTTCCAGTTTGGAGCGGACGCGGCCTTTCGGTATCGGGGGCTTTCGGCGACGGCTGAGTACTGGATGCGCGCGATCGACGGCGACAGTGAGTTCAGCGCATGGGAGCAGCAAACGGGCAGGAGCGACGCGAGCCATCAACAAGGCGGCTATCTCCAGGCGGGGTACTTCATCATCCCCAAGAAGGTCGAGGTGGCCGCTCGGCTGGGCGGCGTTTGGGACAACGATGGGGACAACGCCTGGGAGTACGTAGCTGGCGTGAACTACTACCCGTGGGGCAGCTACAACGTCGTGCTCCAGGCGGATTTCACCCGAATGGCTGAGGCGCCGTCAACGTCGTCGTCGGCCAATTGGGGCCAGAACGACGAGATCAACATGGTCCGTGTGCAGTTGCAGCTCAAGTTCTAGGGGTGGGCAAAGGAGAGTGAGATGAAACGCGGAACGGTATGGATCGCGGTCGCGGGTGTCCTGGTCGCCCCGGCGGGTCTCGGTCTGGCCGAGGAGGCCAAGATCGTCATTGACGGTTCGACGACCGTCGGTCCGATCGCCAAGGCGCTGGCCGAGTACACCATGGCCAAGCACAAGGGGGTGAACATCACGGTCAGCGAGTCAGGCAGCGGCAACGGCGCCAAGAGCTTGATCAACGGCGTGTGTGACATCGCCGACATGTCCCGGTTCATGAAACCCAAGGAGTTCAAGGCGGCGGTCGAGAACGGCGTGCACCCGGTGGCGCACGTCGTCGCCGTCGATGGCATCGCCCTGATCGTTCACCCGAGCAATCCCGTCAAGGGCCTGACGGTTGCGCAGGTTCGTGACATCTACATGGGCAAGATTCAGAGCTGGGGTGACGTCGGGGGGCCGAACAAGAAGATCGTCAAGATCGGCCGCGATACCAACAGCGGGACGTACGAGACCTTCGCGAATCTCGTCATGCAGAAGCAGCGCGTCGCGGGGGGAACGGAGACGGCGGCCAGCAACGGCCAGGTCCGCGCCCGGGTCCAGAAGACGCCCACGGCCATCGGCTACGTGGGCCTCGGCTTCGTGGACCGGACCGTCAAGGCCATCGAGATCGACGGGATTCTCCCAACGCCGAAGACGGTTGCCTCAGGGACCTATCCGATCTCCCGACCGCTCTTCATGTTCACGAACGGGTACCCCAAGCCCGGTTCGCAACTGCATGCGTTCGTGACGCTGCATCTAAGCAAGAAGGGCCAAGAGATCATCGAGTCGATCGGCTTCATTCCTGTGACCGACTACTGAGCGCTGCGTGGGGCAGTCCCAATGTCGGTAACGACCGGACACCCAGTTCTGGAAGACCCGCCCGAGGCCGCGCTCGATTGGGGCCAGGACGACGGCGATCCCTCCTCGGACGAGCCACCGACGCGTACCGGACCGCCTAACGCCGATGCTGCGATTGCCGACCTGGGCCTCCGCAATCGTCCAAGCCTGCGGCTCAATCCTCGGGCGAGCTGGGCGCGTTGGTTCGGTTCGGTTGCCGTTCGGAGCCTGCTCTTCCTGGTGACGTCCAGCTCGGTGCTCGCCGTCCTGTTCATCTTCTACTTCATCGCAAAGGACGCGCTGCCCTTCTTCCGTTTGGAGGGGATCCGGGCGTTCTTCACCGAAACGGCGTGGTACCCGTCGGCCGATCCGCCCGCCTTTGGGGCGCTGGCTATCTTCTTCGGGAGCGGCCTGGTGACGCTCGGCGCGGTGCTCGTCACGGTGCCGCTTGGCGTGTCGGCGGCCGTCTGCCTGAGCGACATCCTGCCGTTCTCCGTGCGTCAGCTGGCCAAGCCCGTCGTCGAGGTGCTGGCGGCCATCCCGTCGGTGGCGTACGGCTTCTTCGCCCTGGTCGTCTTCGCGCCAATGCTCCAGGAAGACGGAGGCCGAATCCTGGCCATGGCGGGCTGGTTGATCGGAACCCCGCTCTGCTTCCTCGCTGTCGTGGTCCTCAGCGATCTCGTCGCCGGGACTGCACCGACGCGGCTTCGCTGGCCGGTGCGGATCGGCATGTTGCTGGGGTTGGGTGGCCTGGCGGTCTTTGGCCTGGTCAAGATGGGAGCTTTCCTGGGCGGCCTGCAGGTCGACAGCGGGGCAAATGCCCTGAACGCCGCGATCATCCTGGGGATCATGGCCTTACCGACGGTGGTCAGCGTTTCGGAGGACGCGCTCCAGGCCGTCGGCCGCGAGATGCGGGAGGCAAGCTACGCCCTGGGCGCGACCCGGGCCGAGACCCTCATCAAGGTGATCATGCCGGCGGCCAGCAGCGGGATCTGCGCGGCTGCCATCCTCGGCGTGATGCGGGCCGTCGGCGAGACCATGGTCGTTTGGATGGCCTCCGGCAATGCCGCCCAGATCCCCGCGCCCTGGTACAACGTGCTCGAGCCCGTCAGGACCCTGACCGCCAACATCGCCGGCGACATGGGTGAGGCCGATCACGTAACCGGCTCGGCACGGTACCACGTCCTGTTCGCAATGGCGTTTTGTCTGCTGGTCATCTCCTTCAGCCTGAACCTGGCCAGCGAATGGATCGTTCGACGATCCCGCAGGAAGCTGCGAGGCGGTTGAGATGCAGTTGGGTACGCGAAGACTGCTGGACAGGGCGTTCTCCGGGTTGGGGATCACGTCCATCCTGCTGCTCGGCGCATCGCTGCTGGTCATTCTCGCGCCTATCGTCGTCCGCGGCTTGGGCGCGTTCGTCTTTGGGGGCACGATCGAGCACCGGCGGCTCATGCTGGAGAAGTTCGGCCGCGGCGACCGCGCCCAACTCGATGCCCAGATCGCCGCGGCGAAGCGTGCCCGACAGCCCGTCTACGACATGATCGCGGCGTTCGAGAAGGAGCTGCCCCGTCTGGACCCCGCGCGGCGTCGAGAGTTGCGTACGTCGTTGAAGGAACTTGAGGAACGGATTGCCATCCTGCTCGAGCCAGCCCCGGGCACGTCGGATCCCGTGCTGTGGCGGGATCAATACGGCCAGACCCGTTGGGACCGGGCCCAGGTCAAAGCCCACGACGTCTTGTTTGCCGAGCAGTACGACTACACCGATCCGACTCAGATGGGCAAGAAGGTCTGGGTCCCCCGGGCAAAGGAGTTCGAGGGCACTTGCCTGGCTGCGCTGTTTCCATACGTGCAGGACAACCTGGACGCGATGCTCAAGCCGCGCACGACCTTCTACTGGCGGTTCCTTCTGGACAAGTCCCACGACGCGCACTTCTTCGGCGGGGTGGGCCCGGAGGTGCTCGGCACGTTGTATCTAGCGATCGGGTCCATGTTGTTCGCGATTCCCATGGGGGTAATCTCGGCGGTCTACCTGGTCGAGTACGCCAGCGAGGGCCGGCTGGTGAGCACGCTGCGGACCTTCATCAATACGCTCGCCGGCGTGCCGAGCATCGTGTTCGCCCTGTTCGGACTGGCCTTCTTCATCAACGCGATGCACGTTTCGGAGTCCAAGAGCGTCCTGGCGGGTTCGTTGACGTTGGGGCTGCTGGTCTTGCCCATCGTCATCCGTGCGTCGGAAGAGGCGATTCGAGCCGTGCCCCAGAGTTACCGGGAGGCGGCCTTGAGTCTGGGGGCCGGGAAGGGACGGACGGTCCTGACGGTGATCCTACCTGCCGCCCTGCCGGGGGTCTTCACGGGCATCGTCATCAGCATGGGCCGGGCGGCGGGCGAGACGGCGCCGATCATTTTCACGGCGGCCGTCAGCATGGGCAATCCGCTGGGTCTCGTCGAGACGCTGTCGCAGCCGACGCCCGCCCTGCCATGGAACATCTATAACCTGTGTACGGAGCACGAGGCCGTCGATGAGATACGGCATGTGCAGTTTGGCATGGTGCTGACACTCGTGACCCTCGTGCTGTTGCTGAACGGCGCCGCGATCGTCGCGCGCGCCAGGATCTCCAAGAGGCTGAGAGCATGAGCGCGACCGTTGATGTACCCCTTGGGCGACGCATCCGTCCTTCTCGAAGGCCCGTTGTGGTCGGCGGAACGAAGCACCACGTGGAGGCCGAAGCGTTTTCGGTCTTCTACGGGCCGAAGCAGGCCGTCTGCGAGGTCTCGCTGGGAATCCGCGCCGGGCACGTTACGGCCATCATTGGCCCGAGCGGCTGCGGGAAGAGCACGCTGCTGCGGGCGATCAACCGCATGAACGATCTGATTCCCGGTTGCCGCACAGAAGGCAAGCTCATGCTGGACGGAGAGGACGTCTGCGATCCCTGGATCGACGTGACGTCGCTCCGACGGAGGGTGGGCATGGTCTTCCAGAAGCCCAATCCGTTTCCCAAGTCGGTGTACGACAATGTCGCGTACGGCGCTCGGATTCATGGGTTGCGCAGTCGACGGAGGCTCACCGAGATCGTCGAGCGGAGTCTGAGAAGGGCCGCCTTGTGGGACGAGGTCAAGGACAGGCTGAGGCTAAACGCGCTGGGGCTTTCCGGCGGCCAGCAGCAGCGTCTGTGCATCGCCCGAGCGATCGCCATCGAGCCGGAGATTCTCCTTATGGACGAGCCGACCTCCGCCCTCGACCCGCAGGCGACCACGCGCATCGAAGACCTGATCGGAGAACTACGCGGCGACTACACCGTCATCATCGTCACGCACAACATGCAGCAGGCGGCGCGCATCTCAGACTTCACGGCGTTTCTGTATGAAGGCGATCTGATAGAGTTCGGGCCGACCATGCAGATGTTCACGAGCCCGACCGAGAGGCGCACGGAAGACTACATCAGTGGGCGCTTTGGCTGATGTTGTGGGCCGAGGGATCGCGGCCCCTGTCCCGTATACTATAGCTGGTGTGAGCCCTGCGGGTGCATGCTCGGTCGGATGACGTCGGAGCATGCAAGGAGTTGAGCGATGGCGAAGTACGCGCTGGGTCTTCACTTCGGCACCCATAGCGTCAGCGCCGTGATCGTGGACGTGGCGACGGGTGAGCAAGCAAGTGCGGCCCAGGTGGACTACCCGAGCGGCGTGGAGGGCGTGATCGTCGACGAGGAGGTCCCCGACCTGGCTCGCCAGGTACCGGGCGACTACCGCAAGAGCATGGCGAAGTGTGTCCGCGCTGCACTGAAGAAGGGACCCAAGGCCAAACGCATCATAGGCATCGGTGTCTGCGCGACGGGGAGTACCCCCCTGCCAATCGACAAAGACTGCAGGCCGCTCGCCGACCAACCCATCTTTCAGGACGAGCCCAACGCCTACGCCTGGCTGTGTAAGGACCGCACCGGTTGCGCCGAGGCCGAGGAGATCACGAGGCTCGCCGCTCGGGAGCATCCCGAGTACCTGGTCAGCTGCGGCGGGGCCTACGGCAGCGACTGGTTCTGGAGCAAGGCACTGCGATGCATTCGTCAGTCGCCGGAGGTGATGGACGCCGCTGCGAGTTGGGTCGAGCTGGCAGACTACATCCCGGGGCTTCTGGTTGGGTGCGATTCGCCGACCGAACTGAAACGCAGCGTCGGCGCCGCCGGTCACAAGGCGATGTATCACGCCGATTGGGGACTGCCGTCGGCGAAGATGCTGGCCAAGCTCGATCCCAAGCCGAGGCTTGCCGAGCTTCGAAGTGAGAAGCTCTTCGAGCAGGCCCATACGTCCGACCAGCGTGCCGGGACGCTCAGCAAGAAATGGGCTGGCAAGCTCGGCCTGCAGCCTGGCGTTCCAGTGGCCGTCGGCGCGCTCGACGTGCACGCGGGCGCGCTCGGCGCGGGGATCGCGCCGGGGATCCTCGTCAAGGTCATTGGTGCGAGCGCCTGTGACATGATGGTCCATCCCAACACCGAACCACCAGCTGACATCGCCGAGCTCTCGGGCATCGTGGACGGCTCGGTCTTGCCGGGCTTCTTGACTCTGGAGGCGAGCCCTGCGGCAGTTGGCGATCTACTGGAGTGGTTCGTCCGGTACTTCGAGAACGGCAAACCCCGCGCGCACAAGCGGCTGGCCAAGCAGGCCGCCAAGCTCCAACCCGGCGCCAGTGGCTTGCTCGCCCTCGACTGGACCTCCGGCGGTCGAAGCGCACTGCACGAGGGTCAAGGGGCGGGGTTGTTGCTGGGGCAGACGCTGCACACCGCGCCGGCCGAGGTCTACCGCGCGCTAATCGAGGGCATAGGTTTCGGGGCGCGCATGATCATCGAGAGATTCGAAAAGGCCGGCGTGAGCGTCAACAAGGTCATCAGCTGCGACGACATGACCGGGAACATCGCGTTGGTCATGCAGATCTACGCCGACGCAAGCGGTCGGCGCATGCACGTCCTGCAGGCGGGCGAAACGCGCGTGCTGGGCGCGGCTATCCTCGGTGCCGTCGCCGCCGGCCCCGAGGCAGGCGGCTACGAGCGGATCGAGGAGGCCCAGGCCGCCATGGCCCGCCTGGAGCCCGTCGCGTACGAGCCCGATCCATCCGCACAAAGTACCTACGATCGCCTCTTCGCGCTGTACCGTCGGCTTCGGGACGCGTTTGGCACGCCGGGGTCATCAGGTGACATGCACGGCGTAATGAGGGACCTGATCGCCCTTCGCGACAGGGCACACTCCGGGGTGTGACCGAGGCTCAGGGGACGTCCAAACCGCGACGACGCAGACCCGACGCCTGCTCGAGTGGGCTACTCCGATATGTCTCGGCTAGCCAGAACAGGTTGGCCGCGGGATCCCACCTCAGGCTCATCATAGAAGTCGATCTTGTGCACGGGCATGACGACGGAGCTGACGATGTTGCCCAGGTGCGCAAGGATCCGTTTGAGGAATCTGAAGAGCAGGACGTAGGCCACTGCCGTACCGCACTCGGCGCCTCCCAGGAGTTCGCTGATGATGGCGTCGCACTGCTTCTCCAGCCTGTGGTTGGCCTCCTTGAGCTGACGCGCCGTCTCGACGTCCGCGTCCCCAAAGACGCTCGCCACGCTGGGGAAGGCGGCGGATATCTCATGGGACAGCCTGAGCGCCTGATCGTAGTACAGTCCCGGCTCGAGGTGCGAACAGGTCTGAAACACCTGAAAGATGTTCTTGGCGTAGTCGCCCAGTCGCTCGGCGTCCTTGGCCACGCTCATCAGGACCAGACAGGCAGGCACATCCGCGCCCGCTTGGACGCTGAGATGCACGAGGATCTTACGGCGAACCGTCTGCTCGAGTTGATTGACGGCCGTGTCCTTCGAGAATAGGTCTTCACGAATGGCCCTGAGATCACCGCCCTCCATGCCGGCGGACATGACGGTGTCGAACATGGACTTGCCCAGCTTGAGCATGTCCATGAAGTCATCCATCATCTGGCTGATCAGGCCCTTTCCTCGCCACAGTTCCAGAATGCGTCCGAGCATTCTAGTGCCTCCTGCGCCATTGCTCACAAGAACGCCAGAGCCAGGGGCACGACGTGCAAGACCAGATAGACGGTCAGGCACGCGAGCATGTGCTTCCTGGATCGGACGACGAACCGGCCCGTGGCCTCGGACAGCCGGATGGGGATGAACCTCACGGGCCACAGGATGCAGATGCCAAAGACGTTGAACAGCAGGTGAGCGAATCCCGCCGTGATCGCCACGTCATTCTGCGTAGCCAGGGCCGCCAGGATCGCGGTGATCGTGGTCCCGATGTTCGCGCCGAGGACATAGGGGAAGATCTGCCGGATCGTCAGTAAGCCCGCGCCGACGAGCGGCACGACCAGCGACGTCGTGATGGAGCTGCTCTGCACCGATACGGTGATCAGAACGCCGAGGGCCAAGCTACTCGCGGCGGTTCGGAACAGGAACCCGCTCAGCACGGACTCCATCCGCTTGACCATCAATCGCCGCAGGATCTTGACCATGGCAGCTAGGCCCAGGAACAGGAGCAACAACGAAAGCACCAACATCCAGACGTGGGCATGCGGGAGGTGGCTGAATCCCCGGTCGGCCAGGCCGATCGCGGGCTTGATGATGACGTTGAGCGGATTGAAAAGCTTCGTTCCGCCCACGCCCGCGAAGCTGTGCTCGAGCCAACCGGCCGCTTGCTCGACCAGGTGGAACTTGATCTCGATGGGGAACAACACCAGGACCGCCAGGACGTTGAAGAAGTCGTGGACGATCGAAGAGGCGAAGGCCCGCTCGAACTCATGACGACGGGTGATGTGGCCCACGGACACGATTGTGTTGGTGATCGTGGTGCCGATGTTGGCCCCCATGATGATGGGGATGGCGGTTGAGAGCGTCAGGCCGCCGCTGGCGACCAGCCCTACCACGATGGACGTTGTGGTCGATGAGCTTTGGATGAGACTCGTGGCGAAGATGCCGATCGCCAGTCCCAGGAACGGGTTCTGGGTCGTCGAGATGAGCTGCTGGGCGAAGTCCTTGCCGAACAGCTTGAAGGAATGTCCCATTAGCTTGATGCTGAAGAAGAAGACGTACAGCGCGATCAGAAGGACGACAATACGAAGGATTGCCCGGAGGTATGGCGCCCCCTGAGCGGCCGCTTCTGCCGTGGGAGCTGCCAACGGATCTTCGGCCTTGTCGGACAGGGCTTCCTGCCGGCCTGCGCTTCGCTCTGAGGCACGGTGACCATCACGGTTCATAGCCGTTTGCACCGGAGGGCGAACCGCCCTCGAACCGAACGCCAGTCTGGCCCTGCAGCACGCCATGAAGGATACGACCTGTGTGTTAGTTTCTTGTTAAGGATGCGCAAGCGTTCCTCCAAACCGCAACAAGCAGGGGGGCCGGCCCGGGCCTCCCCTCCTCCGTGGAACGGCCCCGGCCGGCTCAGGTGCGCGGTGAGGTGTGAGCGAGCGAGAGGTCAACTTCCCCGCCACGATGACCTCGAAGTCTGGTGGGACAAGGCAGGCATGGTCCTCAAGTCCTTCACCGATACCCTACCTCACCAGGGTTAGGGCTTCGTGGCGCCGACGTAAAACCCTGATGAGATTCGCTTCTTGGGCGGACTGGCGGGGAGGTCAGGGCGTGGACCGGGGGATGGTGACCGTGACGCGCGTGCCCTGCTCCGGGCGGCTCTCCAACCGAACGCCTCCGTCCATCGCCTCGACGGCATGGCGGATGATCGACAGGCCCAGACCGGTGCCGCGCTCCGCCCCCGAACGGCTTCGTTGAACCTGGTAGAACCGTTCGAAGACGCGCTGTTGCTCGTCCTCGGGGATCCCGCAGCCATCGTCGGTCACCTCGAAGACCACACCGTCTTCGGTCTCGAGCAGGCGCACAGCGATGTGGCCGCCAGGGTCTGCGAATTTGATGGCGTTGTCCACGAGGTTGTCCAGCACGAGGCGGAGTAGGTGCGGGTTGACCATGATCGTGTCGAGCCCCTCCGGCTCGCAGGTGGCCTGCCAATCTAACTGCTTGCGCTCCAACGCCTCGGCGAAACGTGCGCGAAGCCCCTGGAAGATCTCGCTGACCGCCAAAGACTCCGGCTCGAAGCTCTCGGTCGGCGTCTCCAGACGCGACAGGTCCAGCAGATCGTCGACCATCTGCTGCAGCCGGGCGCTGTGGCGGTCGATCTTCTGCAGGAAGCTCATGGCGTGAGGGGTTTCGGCCTGCAGGTCCATCGTGAGCAAGGTCTCGACGGCGGCGCGGATGGTGGACAGCGGGGTGCGAAGCTCGTGAGACGCGTTGGCAACGAAGTCGGTCCGCATCTGGATCGTGCGCTGCAGCTCGGTAATGTCCGTCAGCAACACCACGTACGCGGCAGCTGCCGCTCCCGGGGGCTCGTCCGGCTCGACCAACAGCAGTCTGGCCGCCCGGGCCAAGACGTGGATCGTTCCACTCGCGGTTTGGACCTCCAGCCGAACGCCGGAGCCGTCCGGTTCCAGGCCGTTCGTTGCTTCCTCCGGAGCCTGTTCCATGGGGACATGGCCCAGCAGAAGGCGCTGGAGCGAATACTGGGGGATGCAACGTTCAACCGGGCGGTCGACCAGCCCGTTGCCGTCCCCTTTGGGCAGGCGCAGGTTCAGCAGGCGGATGGCGGCGGGGTTGATCAGCGCGATACGCCCGTCGTCGCGCGAGACGATGACGCCCTCCTGAAGCTGATCGATCAATCCCTGAAGCATCTGTCGTTGCCGATCGATCGTCTCCACCTGCGAGGCGAGCCGCTTGCGCAGCGCGTTCATCGAGGACGACAGCACGGCCAGCTCATCATCGCCCGTGACGTCGAGTTCGGTGGACAGATCCCCGGAAGACAGATTCCTGGCGGTTTCGGTGACACGCCGGAACACGCGCTGCCGAAGACGAAGGAAGACGACCACAAGGACCAGGGCTACCAGGGCGATGATCCCCCCCACGATCCCCAGTAGCCTGGCGAACGCTCGGGGGTGTTCGGTCATGGTCCAGAGAGGCCTGGATAACCAGACGACGCCGGCCGGTGACGCATCGCCCCCCGCCCGGACCGCGACCATCGCGCTGGGCCGGGACTGAGGCCCCCCCACGCGGAGATCGGTGCCCCACCCGGATTGGAGTGCCTGCCGGACCTCGGGCATCGTCAGCAAGCTGGTCGGTTCGGGAGCGCCCGCTGATCTGATGTGACGGGTGCCGTCGGAGCCGATGATGGCCACCTGCACCTCGTCCTGCTCGAGCTCCTTCACCAGGGAAACGACGCCGCCTGTCTGGGTACTCGGCCAGTCATCGCCCAGGGCCTGGCGGATCATCCGGGCCTCGGTCAGGAGTCGTTGCGTCAGCGCGTCGCTTCGAAGCCGTTGCTGCTCTTGAGTGATGAGCCAGAGGGATCCGCCGCACGTCAGGACGGCCAACGATGCCGCGGCAATCAGCAGCCTGTACGGACGACGGCTCGGAATCATGGTGGGTCCGTGCTTTCTAGGACTCGCCTTCCGGTGACCGGAACGCATAGCCTACCCCACGCACGGTGTGAATGTAAGCGGCGGCGGGGCCGAGCTTCTTGCGAAGGGACGCAATATGCACGTCGATCGCGCGGTTGGTCACGGCGACGTCGATGCCAAGCGCCGAGTCGATCAGCTGTTCGCGCGAAAGCACGCGTCCTTTGCCGGTCATCAGAGCCGCGAAGACCTTGAATTCCGTGGCGGTGAGGTCCAGCCGGCGCTGTTCGACGCGCACCTCGTGGCGGCTGTGGTCGAGCACGATGGGTCCCACCACCAGGACCTCGTCTCGTGACGTCGCCGTGGCCTGACGTCGCAGCACCGCGGCCACGCGGGCAAGCAGCAGCTTCATCGAGAAGGGCTTGCGTATGTAGTCGTCCGCGCCGAGCGCAAAGCCGACCAGCTCGTCTTCGTCCTCCGCCTTGGCCGTCAACATGATGATCGGAACCGATGACGTGCGGCTGTCGCGCTTCAGCCGCCTGGCTACCTCCTCGCCAGCAAGTCGGGGTAACATGCGATCCAAGATGATGAGGTCGGGGGGGTTCCGATACGCCTCTGCGAGCGCGCGTTCCCCGTCGTCCGCCTTCCGGCAGACGTACCCCTCTCGCTCGAGGTGGTAGCAGACAAGCTCCACCAGGTCTGTCTCGTCTTCGACAATCAGAATCGTTGACCGGCTTCCCATGGCAGTCCTACTCTATGCTCGCACAGCACGACATCCGGTCGGCGTGCTGGCCCTGCAGCACTCATCCCTCGACGAGGACCGGAAGCCGAGCGTTGGCTCCCGCACGCAAAAGCAGCTTGTATACCAAGTACCTGGGCTTCGTTAGGGGATGTTAAGCGTTTGGTTAAGAGTCGGCAAACACGCGAGCTGCTGCCGGCAGAGGCCGCGTTTGCGATCATGTCGCCCTTCCGCAGCGGCGCTCTGACCGGCTTGGTCTACTGGCCTTCCTCCTCGAGTTCCTTCAGCTTGCGCAGGATGCCAAGGGGCGAGTTTGTTTCGGCCATCTTCAGGACCTCGTCCATTCGCGCTTCGGCGATCTTGGCCTTGTTCATGACGCGTTTCTTGTAGGCCTCCGCCAGGACCTCCAGCAGCCGCTCCAGTTCACAGGGCTTTTGGAGGTAGCAGTAGGCGCCCTTCTTTGTGAGCTGCACGGCTGAGTCGACCGAGCCGTGGCCGGTCAGGATGACCACCTCCATCCACTCATGCTCCTGCCTGAGCAACTCGAGGGTGGCCTCGCCGTCAATGCCGGGCATCTTGAGGTCCACCAGGGCGATATCGACCGGTTGAGCTCGGGCGGCCTCGACGGCCTTATCGCCGCGGTTCACGGCGATCACGTTGAAGCCGCGCAGCTCGAGCCGCTTGCTGATGGATTCGAGAAACAGCTCCTCGTCATCCACGATGAGCAGGTTGATCTTGTCTTCCGCCATGGTTTGGGGTCCTCGAGGCTCGTCAGAAGCCGAGCAAGCGCCAGTGTCCAGAGAACGTCCAGCGCCAGAGCACAGCCAAGCTCAGCTACGGAACGGCAATCCCGCGTATCGGCAAGTCTATTATAGCCACCAACCGCTTGCCCCGATCGGAAGCGCCAGCGCATCGCTACCGCCTCCGCTGCCTAGTCGAACACCGCCCGAAGGACGTCACACCGCGCGCAGTGTTCAAACTTGGCGCGCCATTCCGTCTGCTTCTTCCCCCCGCACATCGTGCCGCAGAACAGCCAGCACAGATCGCCTCGCTTCACCTGCCACGCGACGCAGGCTTCACGCCGTTCCTGGGGGCAGTTCGTCACATTCCAGCACTCGACCTTCTCGCCCTTTTGGGCGAGCTTGAAGCATCCCAGATAGAGTAAGGCCAACCGCTCAACGTTGATGGGTGTAGCGCGCCAGCGTTGCTCATAGCTCTCGATGGCCTTCTTGCTGACGCCCATGAACTCGGCCATCTCCTTCTGTGTCAGACCGAGCGACTTGCGAACGACCCTACAGAGGAATCGCGTCCCGGGCTGGATCTGAATAGCCAGGCCTCCCCTTGACTCCTCCGTCGACGGCTCGAGGGCCTCGGTCGCACACGCGCATTCCCTTCCAGAGAGGACGGGTGATGGTTCTTCGTTATCCACGATGAGCAGCTTGGTCCTATGTTCCGCCATGGTTCGGGCTCCACGAGGCCTATCAGAAGCCGATCAAACGCCAGTATCCGAGAAACGTCCATCCCCAGAGCACAGCCAAGCTCAGGAACAAGACGACGGTTCCGTGTTTCAGGAAGTCTCTCATCGTGACCAACTGTTCGCCCGTATCAGGATCCCTCGCGATGCTGTAGCAGATGGCATTGTTGGGCGTCCCGATGATCAGTAGAAACGCAAATGACGAGGAGAAGGCGGTCGCCAGCCCTATCATCAGGGGCGGTGTTCCGGCCAGGGTGGCCATCGGTACCGTGATAGGTCCGAGGGCGGCAACGGTGGCCCCGTCACTCATGAAGTTGGTCAGCAAACCGGTAATCAGGCTGGCGGAGATGGCCAGCCCCTCCCCTTGTCTGAGAAACTCCGGCAAGACACTGACGCAGCCGTCTGCGATCCAGAGGGCGGCTCCGGTGGCGGCGAGCCCCGATCCCATCGCGCTTGCGCCCGCATAGAGGGCGACCACATCCCAGTGAATGCCGTTGATGTCTCGCCAGCGCAGGACGCCGAGGATGTTCAGCAGGACGATGGCCAGGATGACGGGGCCGCCCATGCCAACGTACTGGCTGCAGGTGACCCACAGCACGATGAGAAGGCCCAGCACGGCGGCGGTACGATACTCCTGGGGGGTCATTGGGCCAATCTTCTGGGTCTCGCGCCGGACCTCGGCGGCAATGTTGAAGTCCTTGACTTGAATCTTTCTCCGGAAGGCCACGTAGAAGTAGGCTGCGATGACCACCGCCATCACAGGAACGAATGGCAGCCCGTACGAAACCCACTGGGCAAAGGAAGGGGCAATGCCGTAGTCGGCCAAGATCCCGAGCATCACGGCGTTTCGTCCCCCTGCGGCGGGTGAACCAGGCCCCCCCACGTTGGCGGCAAACGTCAGCGTCAGCATCAGCATCACGACCATGTTGCGGTCTCGCTTCAGGCCGGCAGTCCGGATCACGGCCGTGTAGCCCAACATGAAGATCGGGGCGAGAAACGCCACCAGGGCGTGCTCCGACAGGAAGGAAGCGGTAACCGCCAACAACGGAGCGAAGAGAAACAACAGCCTCGCCGGCGTCGTGCTGGTCCCCAGCAGCAACATCCCGATACGGCGGTCGAATCCGGTCTTGGCGATGGCGGCCGAGATGCTCAAGACACCGAAGATGAAGATGACGGAATCCTTGGCGTACGCCTTGGCCACCTTGTCCGGCGGCAGGATCCCGAAGAAGTACATCAGGACCCCAACCAGCAGCGCGGTGATCCCGACGGGGATCGCCCCCGTGGCCCAGAACAGCGCAGCCACGAGCAAGATGCCGACCATGGCGCGGGCGCGGAACGCAGTCTGACCGACACTCAGCGGCCGCTCGACTACCTTGCCGTCGGGGGTTGTCTCCTTCCGGCAGAGCCCTGATTTCTGGCTGTAGTGGACGGGGATCGTCTCGCCGGGCGTCATCTTGCGGTATTCGGAGTATCCCGAGATGAGGTCGCCGGCCTGGCCGGTCTTGGCCGCCGACAGAATGCCCATTAGCTTTCCGGGGCCAGGCCATGCCAACAGCAGAACGAACAGGACCAAGCCAAGTATCATCACGCCCGGTCGGGCGTTGTGGACGCCCAGCAGCCAGCCCTTGAAGTCCCTCTTCTTCCTGAGGTCCGGGATCTCGTACCGAGCCATCGCGTAGTCACGTTCCTGGCGGGCTTCGTTGATTGCGGGCAGCAGTTCGTCCAGCGGACAGGGCTTGTTGAGATAGCGAAAGACGTCGTGCTTCCCCGTAACCCGTGCCGTCTCGATGCTGCCGTAGCCAGTCAGTATGATGACCTGGACTTCGGGGCGGACCTTCTTGATCTCTCGTAACGTCTCGATGCCATCCATGCCGTCCATCTTGAGGTCGAGGACGATCACGTGCGGATGCTTGTGCCGGACTATCTTGATGGCGTCCTCGCCGCGATCGACGTCGAAGACCCGGTACCCCCGCAGTTGTAGCTGCTTGACGAGGGCTCGCCGGAAGTCATCCTCATCGTCGACGATCAAGACGCGTGTCTTCGGCTGCCTCTCTGGCGCAGAATCGCTTTCAGCCATCGAGGGTCTCCGCCTGCTGGTGCAACGGTAGAACCACCGTGAATGAACTCCCGGCCTCTGGCATGCTCTGGATCTCGATCCGCCCGCCCATCGCCTCGACGATGTTGAGGCTCACGCTGAGCCCAAGCCCCGTTCCCTTGCCCACTTCCTTGGTGGTGAAGAACGGATCGAAGATCCGTTCCATTTGCTGCGATGTCATGCCCTTGCCGGTGTCGGCGATGGAGGCTCGGATGCATTCGCCGTCGGCACTGGTGGTCAAGGTGATCGTCCCATCGCCCTCGATCGCATCGCCGGCGTTGTTGATGATGTTCAAGAAGACCTGACGCACCTGATCGGGATCCACCAGCACTTCTGGCAGGTGCGGGTCAAACTGTCGGACCAGGCGGATGTTGGACACCTCGAACTGTCGCTCTTTGAAGCCGCCGACCACCTCGTCGAGGATGTCATTGATGTTCGATGAGGCCAACTGTGGTCTATCCTTTCGAACGAAGCTGAGCAGCTTCTGGGTGATGTTCTTGGCCCGAAACACGGCTTCGTCGATGTGGTCTAGCTCTGTTGAGATCTTCCGCGGGGTACAGACCATGCCGAACTCGGGATTCAACATGTCCCTGATCAATCCACTCTCGGAGGAGATGATGGCGAGCGGGTTGTTAATCTCGTGCGCGACGCCGGCGGCCAACTCCCCCACGGTTGCCAATTTGGACGCGTGCATCAGCTGGGACCGCAGTTCCTCTTTGGATTCCGAGGTCGCTTGGGCGCGACGAAGCAAACGCTCCGTCGTCAACCAGATGGCAGTGATGATGGCAGCCAACAGCGCCGTCGTGCCGATGATCATGATCCGTCGAACGCGATACATCTCCGCGTAGGCGGTCTCGAGCGGCTGGGTTACCACGAGGGCCCACGGGGCTTCAACCAGCCAGGAGTAGGCAGCCAACATCTGCTCTCCGTCCGGGGTGACCTCCGTCGAGCCCGACCCCTTCGGTCGGGAGGGTCTGAAATCGCTGACGCCGAGCAGCTCACCGCGGTCCGGGGCGACAATTTGGTATTTGCCGTCTCGGTTGATCAGGGCCGAGTCCACACCATCGTCCCGGCTGAGGCGCTGTAGGAACTGATGGAACTTCTCGGGGTCGAGTGTCGCGCGCATTGCGTAGGGCCTGCCGTCAAACAACTGACGCACTGCGATGGTGAAGTGGGGTTTCCGCCGGAAACCGAGGTAGATGTCACTGATGAAGTAGTTTCGGTCGGATTGTTGGAGTGATTGAAACCAGTTCTCTTGGCTGTAGTCCTTGCCTCGAAGGTGGTGGTGCGGGCCGGCATAGCCGATCTGTACCCCTTTGGAATCGAAGAAACCGACGTCGACGAATGCGTCGCTCAGCTCGCGCAGGTCCTGCAGATAGCGCTGCATGTCGTGCGTCGTGGGCTCAAGGTTCAGGTCCCTGGCGTGAAACAGATTGAGAATGTTGACCACGCGCTCCTGCAAGAACAGGTCAACCGTGTTTCGCTGGCTCTCGGCCAGACCCTCGAGATGAAGCTTTCCACTTTCCTTCAGGGTGTGAGTGAACTGGGCGTGAAAGTAGAAAGACAGGATGCCAATGGGGACGAGATAGGCGATGATCAGACTCACCTGAAGGCGCCGTCGCAATCGCGTGTAGTATTCCCCTATCCGGTCAGCCTGTCCGGGAACACCATCGGGCAGCGCAGCCGGAGCCTGCGTCCGTCTTTCTTTGGAGGGCGGGTTGTGTGCGCCGCGTCTCATGGTGGTTTCCGCATGCCAAAGACCGTGGCCTCGGCCCCTGATCGCTTTTGCCGTTCTGGCCCTTACAGCTCTCTGCCCTTCTTCATGATGCTCGCCATCTCAAGTACGAGATCCTGTTCCCGGACGACGCCTACGACGTTGCCCTCCTCCGTCACCAGCAGCCTTCTGAGGCCCCTGTTCAGTAAGGTGCTCACGGCTTCCATCAAGTTGGCGTCAGCGCCGATGACCGGGGGGGCCTCGGACATGACTTCCCGGACCTGTCGGCTGACGAGGTCCCTGGCCATGATGGTGAACATGCCAGAGAAGCTGGGTGACTGCAGGTAGCGCGAATCCGCCACGACGGGACTCTCATTGAGCAATCGTACGTAGCTGGGCTCCAGGGCGCGCAGCAGATCGGTGAACGTGATGATCCCGATGACCTCATCATCTCTGTCCATGACCAGGATGGAGCGGTGGAGGGTTTCCTGAACGGTTGACGTTGTCACCGCCCCGGCAAAGGACTGGAGGACGACGTCCAGGGCGTCGGCCACGGTTCGGTCTTCCCGTATGCTGCTGAAGCAGGACAGGGGGACCATGATGTCCCTCACTCGCGATTCCCGCTGCCCCAAACCAGCACGTTCCTGTGGCGTACTGGAGTTGGCCTCGCGGATCTTTCGGGCCAGCAGATCAATCGCGCACGGCTTGGTGAGATAGTCGAAGACGCCGTCGCGCAGCCTCTCCAACGCGGACTCCGGGGTTCCGTGGCCCGTCAGCATGATGACGGCCAGGTCGGGTTTGATCTTCTTGATCTCGCGGAGCGCGGTGATCCCGTCCATGCCGGGCATCTTGATGTCAAGGACGACCACATCAGTATCGGTCTTCTTGACCTCATCGATCGCCTCGGCGCCGCTGCCTACGGCGGTGGTGTCAAACCCGCGTCTTGTGAGGATTCCGGCGGTCGTTTCGCGAAAGCGTTCCTCGTCGTCAACGATCAGGACGCGAATGGGATTCGTGGCCATTTCAGCTCTCCCGCTTCAGTAGCCTGGAAGGCCGCCAAAGCCCCTGGTCGCCCAGTAGACCTGGATCACGACCAGCAGGACCACGTTGGCGACCACCCACAGTGGGATCCCGACCCTGAGATAGTCCTTCGGCTCGAGATACCCGGAGGCATAGACGATGGCGTTTGGCGGTGTTCCGATGACGAGGCAGTAGGCGAAGCTCGATGCGCATGCCGTTGCCATGGCCATGAACGGAAGCATGCATGTTCCCGGGTGTGTGATCCCGCCCATGTTCAGTGTGATCGGACCCACCGACGCAGCCGCCGGCCCATCGGCCATCAACTGGGTTAGGCCTCCGGTCAGCACGCTGGCTATTCCGATCAGCGGCAACCCACTGTCGAAGCCCAGTGGTGCGAGGGCGTCGACCGCCGAGCGTGCGATGTAGTAGGCGGCTCCGGTTTCGTCGAGGACCTTCCCGAAGATGATCGCGCCGGCATAGAGCCAGACCACGCCCCAATCGACGCGCTCCTGGTAGTCGCGCCAGTTGACGACGCCGGTCAGGACGTAAGCTACGGCGCCCGCAACCGCCACCACGCCGATGCCGAGACGAACCGGGTAGATGCCAAGGGTGTAGAACGCCTTTTCTGTAAACCAGAACCACACCATGACCAGGAAGATCAGCACGGCTACGATCTGTTGTCTGTTCCACTTTCCCATCTTGGCGATGTCTTCCCTGAGGAAGGTCATGGCCGGCGAGAGATCACGCGTCCGCGGCTTGAATCGCCACTGAATCGTGAGCCACGTGATCGGCATCATGATGAAGACGAAGGGCATGGCGTACGTGATCCAAGTGAAATAGCCGATATCCATGCCGAACATGTCATTCAGGTAGCTCATCATGATGACGTTTCGGGCCCCGCCGCTGGGCGAACCGAACCCGCCGATGTTGCAGGCCATGGCGACGGTGATGACCAGCATCTTGCCAAGCTCCATGTCCATGGACTTCGCGTTTGCCTGGCTTCCCCGGTGGAGGATGATGGCGATGGGCAAGAAGATCGCAGCGAGTGCGTGGTCGGAGATGAAGGACGCCAACGGCGCGATCACCGCAATCATGACCAGGGTCACCGCGCCGGTGCTCGGCTTGGCGAGTTTGTCGAACAGAAAGAGGCAGATCCGCCGGTCGACGCCGGTCTTGACGAATGCTGCCGCGAACATCAGGCTGCCCATGATGAACCAGCATGCGTCGGACCAATAGAGGGAGGCCACCTGGGTCCGGGTCACCACCCCCGTGAAGACGAGCAGTAGGCCGATGCAGAACGCGACGGCTGGGAGCGGGATACATCCGGTCACGAAACAGAAGACAGTGAAGACCATCATGGCCAGGGCCACTTTGAGGTCCCAGGTTCCCTTGTCCGCGATCTTCTTGTCCGCTTCCGGAAGATCCCCGTAGCTCAGCTGATGGTTTCGGGTCTTGGCGGCATCAACCATGAGATCCCTGAACGACTCGTCGCTCATCGCCGAGACGAATTCCTTCGCCTTTGCAAGGTTGCTTTCATCCGCTCGTATCCCTTCCTTCCGGCACCACTTGACATCTCTCTTTAGGAACCTCTCCCGCCCTATGGCACCGAGGCGCATAGACCTTTCCATGGTCTGTACGGTAAGCAGTTGCCACTGGTCGAGATCGTGTGCGTGATGCTGAAACATGCGCTTTGCCAATTGCTCGACCACGACCTTCTCGCCTAGGGCGTATTCCGTGCCGACGTCGATCATGCCGCCGAGCGGGGGCATGACGAGCATGATGAACAGTATGACCAGGGGAAAGACGAACACCTTCCAGTCAATGTACTTGTCATATCCCGTCGGTTTCGCCTTGTCGGCGCTCATGTCTGGTGCCCTTGTGTGTCGACCCCTTCAGCGCTGCTGGCCTCTACAGCGGTTTATCTGGAAGGCCCCATACCCACGAAGATCACTCATCCTCCAACACGGAAAGCGGATCACTGATGAGGTGGTCGATGCGTGCCTTGCGGATCTTCTCCTCAGCAGCTTGCTTCCGGGTGTGGGCCTCACTTGCCTTCTTGAGGAGCACCGATATATCACAGGGCTTCATCAGATAATCGAATGCGCCCCGATTCATTCCGCTAACCGCTGATTCAATCGTGCCATGGCCCGTCAGCATGATGACCTCCACTAAGGGGTATTTGTGCTTGATGCTGCCGAGCACCTCCAGGCCGTCCCGTCCTGGCATCTTGACGTCCAGGATGACGACGTCGATTCGATTCGCATCTAGAGTCTTCATCCCGTCCTCGCCGTTTGTGGCCGTGAAGGTCTGTATCCCTCTCCTCCCCAAGAGGGTACTCGTCGTATCCAGGAACCGCTCTTCGTCATCAATCAGTAGCAGTCTCATGCCGGCCATAGTGAGCCTCCTCTGCAGGAATTGGGCTGCTTCGGCCCGTAGCGCCAATTTCATCATTGCGCTTCGTTGGAAGCGCTACCGGAAGACGAACCGCAAAGACCGTTCCGGCGTTCAACTCGCTGGTCACGGAGACTTGTCCCCCGAGCCGTTCGACGATTCCGTAGACCGTGCTGAGGCCCAGCCCGGTTCCCTCGCCAACCGGCTTGGTGGTGAAGAAGGGATGGAAGATCTTGTCCATGTGCTCCGGGCGGATGCCGCAACCGTCATCTGCAACGGATATCAAGACGGCCGAGTTGCCGTCCCTAGCGGCGCTGATGCGTATGTGTCCGCCTCCTTTGGGCCCCAGAGCGTGGACGGCGTTGTTGAGTAGATTGAGGAACACCTGCTGCAGCTGATTGCGATCCCCCACCACCGGGGGCAGATCTGGGTCCACCTCCTGAAGGATGCTGATGTTCTCGTTGTCCGCCCGGCGCTGGATCATACGAGCGGCTTCTGGCAGGAAGTCCTCCAACGCGATCAGTCGGATTGAAGGCTGCTCTTTTCGCGAGAACCTCAAGAGCCCCTGCGTGATCTCCTTGCACCGTTCGATCTGCGTGTTGATCTGCTCGGCGGATTCCCTGATCAAGCGGAGATCTTCCGGACCGGGTTGGCCACCGGGCTTTTCAAGGCTGCAAAGGATGTCCTCGATCATGGCCTGCTCGGACTTCATCACCTGTAAGGGGTTGTTGATCTCATGGGCCAGCCCGGCGCTCATCTCGCCCACCTCGGCCAGTCTTCCCGCGATGATGAGCTGCGTCCTCATTTCACGTTTTTCGACGTCAGCCAGTGCGAGCTGGTGCGACAGACCGGAGGCGAGCGCGAACGCCAGAAACACGACCACGGTTCCGCCGATCACGACGATGGCCACGGCGACCAGGACGGCATGCGTCAACGATGCGTAGGCGTCACGCATTTCTTGTCTTACCACCAGGATCCAACCTACCTGCTCGAGGGGCTGGGTTGCATAGACGTATCGATGGGCGGCAAGGCGACCGGTGGAAAACGCCAGCCCCGCGCCAGGATCAATCCTGTAGACACCGTAGTCGGGATCCTGCTCCATGAGCCTGCCTTTGGCCTGACGATTGGACTGCAGGACGCCCGCTCGATTGACAAGGTAGGCCTCCCCGGACTCGGCGATGCGGATGCCCTCAACAAGTTCGTCGAAGCAAGCGGTGTCGATCGTAGCTCTCAGGTACCAGCGGCTGCCGTCGTCCTCCTTACGGACGGCCAGGATGAAATGGGGAATGTTCCGATAGCCGAGGAAGACGTCGGACACATATACGTCCGTGCCTTGTAACGCCTTGAACCATGCGGCGTCCGCGTAGTTCTTGCCTGCCAGGTCAAACGGTCCGACATAAGCGCGGTGGTTTCCCTTGTCGTCGAACACACCGAGGTCGAAGAACCCCTTCGAACTTGACTGTAGGTCAGCGAACAGTTTCTCGAGCCGGCCCTCTGCGCAGATTGCCTCTAGATCGTAGAACGATACGGAGAATCGGAGGTCGGCCACGCGCTCGGAAAGGAACTCATCGATCAGGCGGCGGTGGTCCGAGGCGATCCGCAGCAGATCGGATTCCACCCGGCTGCGGGCATATACGGTGAAGTAATAGACCAAGGAGCCGCACAGCAGCATCGCCGTAACGAACGGCGGCAACAGCGCGCGCCTGAATACGGCCCGTCGCGTCTGCTTGAAACGGCCTTCTTCCAAGACGGTCTCCCTGGCCCGGCAACCCGCGGCCAGGCCACGACCAAGCGCTAAGCCGAAGATGACCTGGCTGCGCGGTCAGGATTGAGGCCAGCCACATTGTTCTCTTCAGCCAGCGAGACGATGCCACACTGCTCGAGATGCGCGAGCACCATTGCTGCTGCATCTGACGGCGATGCTTCTCCTGCGTCTATGGTCAGTTCCGCGTTGAGCGGCGGCTCGTAGGGGTCGCTGACGCCTGTGAACTGCTTGACCTCGCCTGCGCGGGCCTTCTTGTAAAGCCCTTTGGGATCGCGCGTTTCGCACACCTCGAGTGACGTGGCCACGTAGACTTCGATGAAGGGAAGGCCCGCCTCGTCGTGCAGCGCTCGAGCCTTGTCGCGATCGGCGCGGTAGGGACTGATGAAGCTGGTCATGCTCACGAAGCCGGCATCCGCAAAGAGCTTCGTCACCTCGCCGATGCGACGGATGTTCTCCTCACGATCCTCGGCGCTGAACCCCAGATTCCTGTTCAGGCCATGCCGAATGTTGTCGCCATCGAGGACATAGGCGAGCTGTCCCCGCTCGATGAGCGCGTGTTCCACCGTGAAGGCGACTGTACTCTTGCCGCTCGCGCTCAGGCCTGTGAACCAGACCGTTGCTCCTCGCTGCCCGAGCAGCTTCTCCCGGTCGCCACGGCTTACGTGGCCTTCGTGCCATTCGATGTTGGTCGCCTTGGTCTCCATTCGGTTTCTCCTAGGTCGATTCGGATCTCGCCGCCGGGCCTGGCGGCCCACGCATCGGCATCCGTCGGTCTGGGTCGATGCTGACTTGGCGGCTTCAATCCCCTCCGGGTTCGCGAGGGTCGAGTTCTCCCCCGTGTGACGAGCGCCGACGGGCTCACTCGAACTCCATTTCGAAGCTGTATACGTTGCCGTCAAGGCGGCTGCTGACTTTCGTGCCGCTCTTGTTGAAGACGGCCTGCATCCGCTTGTTCTGGGGCAGGACCTCGGCGGTGAACCCGGCGATACCGTTGCGACGCGCAATGCCCACGAGATGCCTGACCAGGAACGTGCCAATACCGCGGTTTTGCCACTCATCTTGGACGGTAAACGCCACCTCGGCTCGGTTTGTGCGAGGATCGAGGTAGTAGCAGCCCATGGCGATGATGTCCTCCCCATGGGCTGCCGGCAGCGTCCCGACAATGGAGACCTGGGTGCGGTGATCGACGTACACGAAGTCCTGCACTTGTTTGTGGGGGATCTGCTTCATGTACGACATGAACCGGTAGTACACCGTCTCCTCGCTCAAGGCGTAGAACAGATCGCGCATCCGCGGTTCGTCCGTCGGGTGGATGGGCCGGAAACTGATCTGCGTGCCATCGTCTAGAACCATCGAGGTGCAGTGCTCGAGCGGGCCGACGATGATTCGGTCCTCGATCTCGGCGTGCTCCGCCCGAACGTAGTTGGCTTCGACGGCCCGCTTGAGCAATTCGGCGCGGAAGTCGGGGTGAGCGACGCTGATCAGGGCCAAGGCTCGTTCCTGGACGCTCTTGCCGTGCAGATACGCCACCCCGTATTCGGTGACCACGTAGTGCACGTCGCCACGCGTGGTCACGACGCCCGCACCCGGGCTGAGATGCGCGACGATCCGTGAGATCCCGCCGTCTTCTGCGGTGGAAGGAAGGGCGATGATGGCCTTGCCGCCTGGCGATCGGGACGCGCCGCGGTTGAAGTCGACTTGGCCGCCGATGCCGGAGTAGAACTTCGAGCCGAGGGAATCGGCGCAGACCTGACCCGTCAGATCTACCTCCAGTGCCGTGTTGATGGCCACCTGCTTGTACTGGCGACTGATCAAGAACGGATCGTTTACGTATTCGGTGGGGTGGAAGGAGAAGACCGGGTTGTTGTCGATGTAGTCGTACAGCCTCCGGCTGCCCATGGCGAAGCTCGCGACCACCTTGCCCCGATCGACGCTCTTGCGTTGCCCGGTGACCACACCCGCCTCGACGACGTCGATGATCGCATCGGTCAGCATCTCCGTGTGGATGCCCAGGTCTTCCTTGTCCGTGATGAACTCGACCACGGATTGCGGAATGGCCCCGATGCCTAGCTCGATCGTTGACCCGTCCTCGATCAGCGAAGCGACGTGCTCGCCGATCTGCCGGGTGACTTGGCTGAGTGGGGGGGGCTCTACTTCCAGCAGCGGCAGTTCCACGGCCACCAAGATGTCGATGTCGTGAACGTGGATGAGGCTGTCGCCAAGGGTTCGTGGCATCCGCGGATTGACCTCCGCGATCACCTGCCGGGCGTTGGCGGCGGCGCTCTTAACGATGTCCACGGAGATGCCGAGGCTACACATTCCCTGTTCATCCGGTGGGGAGACCTGGATCAGCGCTGCGTCCAACGGAAGCTGTCCCGAGCTGAACAACCGCGGGATGTCGGACAAGAAGATCGGCGTGTAATCGCCGAGCCCCTCTTGGATGAGGTCCCGGACGTTGTCGGCGATGAAGAAGCTGTTGATGCGGAAGTCCTTGGCCAAGAGATCGTCCGCATAGGGAGCTTCCCCTATGGTCAACAGCTGCACGATCTCGATGTCGGCCAGTTCACCCGCTCGCTGCACCAAGGCAGGCACCAGGTCTTGGGGTTGGGCGCAGCCCGTGCCGACGAAGATGCGCTGACCGGGCCGGATGTGCGAGACCGCATCGCGAGCCGACGCAATCATGCTCGCGTATTCGGTCTGCCAGCTTGTGTCGTAGCGAACCGTCTCTTTCGTAAGCATGTCTACTCACCACCGTTGGAAAGGGTCATCCGTGCATCAGCAACAGTAGGCCCGGTGCCGACTTCACCGACGATCAGCGGATTGATGTCTAGCTCGGTGATCTGGGGGAAGTCGGTCGCCAACTGGCTGATCCGTTGAAGACCCGTGGCGATTCCGGTGAGATCCACAGCCGATTGTCCCCGCGCTCCGGTGAGCATGGCGTAGGATCGTGTGCCTTGTAGCATCTGCATGGCCTCGTCCTGCGTGATCGGCGCCAGGTGGAACGCGACGTCCTTCATCACCTCCACGAAGATCCCGCCGAGGCCGAACATGAGCATCGGCCCGAACTGCGGATCGCGGCTCATGCCGATGATGACTTCTTGTCCCCGCGACCCCATCTTCTCGACGTACACGCCGTCCAAACGTGCTTCGGGCAATCTTCGTCGTATGCGAACCATCATCACGTCGAAGGCATCCAGGACGGCCTCCGAACTGGTCAAATCAAGCTTGACCCCGCCCACGTCCGACTTGTGGACCACGTCTGGAGAGACGATCTTCATCGCAACGGGGAACCCGATGCGTTCGGCCACCTCGACCGCTTGCTCTGCCGTAGGAGCAAAGGCGCCGTCCGGTACGGAGAAACCGTAAGCGCGGAGGATCTCCTTCGCGTCCGCCTCCCCGACCTGCAGTCCGCCGTTTCTGAGATGTCGTGAGACGATTCTCTCGACTCGCCGTTCGTTGACGCCGAATCGCGTCACCACCCGAGGCGAACGACGCCGCCAGGCGGCGTAGTCCCACATCGCGCGAAGCGCCGCGACGGCCCGCCTGGGCGAGGTGTAGTCGGGCAAGTTCGAGGCCACGAGTTCTTCCCGCCCCGGCATGACGTCTCGCCCGCCCATGAAGCTTGCCAGCACCGGCTTGGTTCCTCGCAGATTGGCCGCAATCGCGCGGGCCGTTTCAGCCGGTTGCGTCATGGCCTGTGGGGTCAGGATGACGATGATGGCGTCGACCGAGTCGTCATCCTGAGCAGCGTTGAGCGCCGTCACGTAGCGATCGGGGTCGGCGTCCCCCAAGACGTCTATAGGATTGCCGACGCTGGCCGCCGCCGGCAGTTTCTGCTTCAGGGCGGCGGCCATTGCGTCGGCTAGAGGAGATACAGCCATGCTTAAGTGTTCGACGGCGTCGGCGGCCATGATGCCAGGTCCACCCGCGTTCGTAATGATGGCTACGCGGTTACCCTTTGGCAGAGGCTGCATCGCCAACGCCGTCGCCGTGTCAAACAACGACTCAAAATCGTCTGCCCGTATCACACCGGAACGCTTGAAGGCAGCCGCGTACGCCGTGTCCGCCCCTGCCAGGCTCCCGGTGTGCGACGACGCAGCCTTCAAGCCCGCCGAAGTGGTTCCAGCTTTCAGGATGACGACCGGCTTGGCGGACGCGGCCGCCTGAGCGACGCGGATGAACCTGCTGCCGGTCACGATGCTCTCGAGGTACGCAACGATCACCTTCGTCTCGGGATCATCGGCGAAAGCAGCCAACAGGTCCGTCTCGTCAATGTCTGCCTTGTTCCCGATGCTCACGACCTTGGCTAAGCCCAAGTGGCGGCCGGCTGCCCAATCCAGAATGGCCGCGGCCAACGCACCCGACTGAGAGATGACGGAGATGCCCCCCGGCGTTGGCATCTGAGAGGCAAACGACGCGTTCATGCGGTAGTGGGCGTTGATCAAGCCAAGGCAATTCGGGCCCATCAGGCGGACACCGTGGGCTTTGCAGATTTCCGCGATCTGGCGCTCATGTTCGGCGCCGCATTCTCCGACCTCCTTGAAACCGGCGGTAATCACCACAATCGCCTTCGCGCCAGCCTGGATCGAGCTTCCCACTGCCTTGGAAACGCTCTGTGCAGGCACGGCGATCACGCTCAGGTCGATCGACCCATTGCACGCGCCGAGGTCCCGACAGCACGGGAGACCTAGGATCTCGTCGGCAGATGGGTTCACGGGGACGATCTTGCCGGGAAACCTGCCGTCTTTCAGGTTGGCTACGATGTCATGGCCGACCTTGCCGGGCGTTCGCGAAGCACCGACAACCGCTACGGTTCGGGGGTTCAACAGTTCTTCTAGCACGGCGAATTCGCCTTTCAGCTTGGGCCACGATCGCACCCATCTCGTGGGCTCGTCACAGCGTCCCTTTTCCCGGGCGACGGGCGCCCTGAACTGGGTGCCCGTCACCCGGTCCCCCGCTCGGGGTGCCTTTGCCGGCTGCCTTTCCGCTCCTCCTTACGAACTGGTCGCTATGCAGGGACCCTGCCAGCAAGGCGGCAAGTGCGTCACTGGCCGGGCCGATGATGCCCCAGATCACGTCAATGCCTCGCCGTTCGATCGCTCGTTGGAGCTCGTGCTGAATGCCACCACAGATCACCTTTGTCACTCCCAACGAGACAAGCAGCTCCGCCAACCGACTCGGGCCCAGGTTCCGCGCCTCCACTGTCTGCTCTTCGTGGAGTTGCCCCTCCTCGATCGACGCGATCAAGAAGACGACCTCCGACCCGAAACGGGGGGAAACCAAATCCCCATAGAGCGGAACTGCCACTCGCATGGCATAACCTCCGCTTGGCCTGGATCAATCGCTGTGCCAAACGACACGATAAAGTGTAAGCCTTTTTTTTAGAGATACTTATAGAGAGAAGGCGTTCGCTCTACGACGTAACGCATGTGTTTCAGTTGTGAAACAGCATGTTGCAGGGCAATATAAGTGCCTGGAAGAAATAGGATTAGAGATCATTCATGGGATGACACATAATGTTTCATCGGTGGGCTACTCAGCGGCAATACCCAATCTGCGCATCTTCCGCCAGAGCGTGCTGCGGCTGATGCCGAGCTCTCGACTCGCCTCGGCCCTGTTCCAACGGTTCCGCGCCAGGGCAGCCTCGATGATCTGGCGCTCTGCGTCGGCGAAGGCGGGTTGGTCGCTCAACGGTACCGCGCGTCGCGGGACCTCTGCAGAGCCCGCTTCGGCCACTTCGTCGGGGAGGTGCCCCAGCCGGATGGTCGAGTCTTTGACGAGGATGAAGGCGTGCTCGATGGCGTTCTCCAACTCACGCACGTTGCCGGGCCATGAGTAGCGTATCAGGGCCTGCATGGCTTCCGGGGCGACCATTCGGACCCGCTTGCCGGTGAGCTCGTTGGACCGTTCGATGAAGTGTTCGACAAGCAGCGGGATGTCTTCCCGCCGTTCTCTTAGAGGTGGCAGGCCTAGCACGACCGTGTTGACGCGATAGTACAGGTCTGTTCGAAACTTCCCTTCTGCGATCAGCCGATTCAGGTCCTTCTGCGTTGCGGCAATGACTCGCACGTCGGTCGAATGCGGCTCGCTCGACCCGACCGGTTCGAACATCCCCTCCTGAAGCACACGGAGGAGCTTGACCTGCATGGCCGCTGAGGTATCGCCGAACTCGTCTAGCAGAATCGTCCCACCGTCGGCCAACTCAAACCGTCCCTTGCGCTCGGTCCGGGCATCGGTGAACGCGCCGGGGACATGACCAAACAGCTCGGACTCGAGCAGCGCATCGGGCAGTGCGCCGCAGTTCACCTTGATGAACGCGCCGTCACGCCGTGGGCTCTTGTTGTGAATCGCCTGTGCTAACGGCTCCTTACCCGTGCCGGTCTCGCCCAGGATCAGGACGGGCGCGTTGCTCGCAGCGATGTCCGGTATCAGGTCGAAGATCTCCTGCATCCGGCGGTTCTTGCTCAGCATGTCGTGAAACGAGTACTTTCGCCGCACTTCGCGTCGCAGACTCTCCACGGCCGTCAGATCGCGGAACGTCCCGACGCCACCGATGACCTGCCCTTCTCGATTGCGAAGCACCGCGGTGGACACGCTGATGGGGACCTCGTCGTTCTGACGGTTCAGGATGGCCATCTCGAGTCCGGTGACGGGGCCGCTCCTTCGAATGCACTCGTTCAACAGACAGTCGGTCTGGCACATCGGCGAACGGAAGATGTTGTAGCATTTCTCGCCGATGGCTTCGTCCGCGGTGAAGCCGGTGATCTCCTCCGCCGCCCGGTTGAAGCTCGTAATCGTGTGATCCTCATCGACGGTGAAGACCCCATCGGCGATGGAGCCGAGGATGGTGGCGACCTCTTGGGGACCGAGTGCCGAGTTGTGTTCCCGACGAGCCATCACAGGTACATCATACTCCAGGTCAGCCCCAAGCCAATCCTGGATTGCCTCCTGCCTGGCGCCGCTGCGCGCCGATCGTGCGCGCCAATCGCAGCCGACGCTCGAGGCCAAGCGTCTCTGGGCCACGATGGGCTGGAGAGGGTGTTGCCGACGAGACAGAGCCGTTGAGCAGGCGATCTGGGGATCGCAGGCGAGCGGATGCGTCGGCGCTGCCGAGGAGGGTGCTGATAGGGATCAGATGATTCTCACCTGTTCCCTGCTCCCGTGCCCACCTGCTCTGCTTTCGAGCGGCGGCTCGAAAACGGAGAGGGGGGGATTCGAACCCCCGAGACCCTTACGGGCCTAACGGTTTTCGAAACCGTCTCCTTCAGCCACTCGGACACCTCTCCACGTCCGCGCGCCACGCTACAAGACGTCGCGCACGGGCAACGGTCAATGCCGTCCACATCAACGCTATCACCCGGGCGGCGGAGCGTCAAGAACGTCTGGGCGGGGACTGTCTGCTATAGGTCGTCAGCCGGGCTTCAAAATCGATGACGAAACGCTACCCTATTGACCTTGGCACCTGCTTGTCGGACGTTCTGAGGGGTCCGGCCTGCGCAGCTTCCGGAGGACCGACACGCCATGAAGTCAATCTGCTGGACCACGTTGCTGGCTGCCGTCTTCGCCGTAACGGCGGGATCCTCGCTTTCCCCTGGGACGGCGGTCGCCGGGCCGATCCCCCGTTCGGAACACCCTCGTCCCCAGATGGTGCGGGCCGACTGGCTGAACCTTAACGGCGAGTGGGAATTCACCGAGACGGACGACAATACGGCCTTCCTCGGCAATTCCCGTTATCCAGACAAGATCGTCGTGCCCTTCTGTCGTGAGAGCTCGCTGTCGGGGTTGAAGCGCCTGGGGTTTGTCAAGAACGTGTGGTATCGCCGCACGTTCGAGGTCCCCGCCGCCTGGCGTACTCCGCGGACCCGGCTGCACGTGGGCGCGTGCGATTGGCGGAGCCGCGTCTGGGTCAACGACACGCTGGTCGGTCAGCACGTCGGCGGCAGCGCGCCATTCGCGTTCGAGATCACCGGGGCGCTGCGGTCCGGAAAGAACACGGTCGTCATCCATGCCTTCGACGATACGCGCAGCGGTCTGCAGATGTGTGGGAAGCAGGCGCAGAAGGAGAAGAGCCACGGCTGCGTCTACACGCGGACGACGGGCATCTGGCAGACCGTGTGGCTGGAGGGCGTCGGCCAATCGTACATCCGGCAGTTCTCCGCCGTCCCGGATCCCAGGAACGAACGCGTCGTGATCAACGCCGAGGTCGTCGGGCCCTCGCAAGGGGTGGTGCTGACGGCCACCGCGCGTGCCAGCGGCGAGGTGGTGGCCGGGGCACGGGGCCCGGCCGACTGGCGACACACGTACACCGTTCTGAAGATCCCCAAACCGCGACTGTGGTCGGTTGACGATCCGTTTCTGTATGACCTGACGCTGACGCTCTCGCGCGACGGCAAGACGATTGACTCGCTGACGAGCTACATCGGCGTGCGGACCGTATCCATCGAGGGGCGCGCGATTCTGATCAACGGCAAGCCGGTGTTTCAGCGGACCGTTCTCGACCAGGGGTTCTATCCGGACGGCATCTGGACCGCGCCGACCGACGCGGCGCTCAAGCGCGACATCGAGCTGTCCAAGGCCGCCGGTTTCAACGGCGCGCGGTTGCACCAGAAAGTGTTCGAGCCGCGGTTCCTGTACTGGGCGGACAAGATGGGCTACCTGATCTGGGGCGAACTGCCCAACTGGGGCGCCGACAACACCAGGCCCGAGGTCAACCTGCCCATCCTCGACGAGTGGGTCGAGATCCTCGCGCGCGATCGGAATCACCCCGCGATCATCGGCTGGTGTCCGTTCAACGAGACCCGCCCATCGGCCGGAGCACTGCAGCGATCAATCGTCAACGTCACGCGGCAGATCGACCCGACCCGTCCCGTGCTGGAGTCGAGCGGCTACCACCACAGCCATCCGGATCCGGACCTGCTCGACGCGCACGACTACAATCAGACACCTGCGAGCTTCAAGCAGCGGTGGGACAGCCGCTTCGCCGATGCCCCCCTGCCGGAGCGCTACGGCGGCGGTGCGGACAAGCCCGTGCCGTTCTTCGTCAGCGAATACGGCGGCATCGGCTGGCAGGTCGGCAAGGGCGGGTGGGGATATGGGCGGAATCCCAAGACGCTCGAGGCGTTTTACGAGCGCCACAAGGGGTTGACCGACGCACAGTTGGACAACCGGTACCTCTTTGGCTTCTGCTACACGCAGTTGACCGACATCGAGCAGGAACAGAACGGCGTGTACACCTACGCGCGCAAGCCGAAGTTCGACGTCGCCAGGCTTCACGCCATCAACGCTCGGCGCGCCGCCTATGAGGTGGACCCGCCGTTGGCGCCATCGCCTGCCGCGCGGCCGGCATGGAAGGTCCTCGTGGGCGCCGTGCCCGACGGGCCGATGTCCCGCGAGTGGCGGTACGTGACCAAGACCCCGCCGGCAGACTGGGCTGCGCCGGGATTCGACGATTCGGATTGGAAGGTCGGTCGCGCCGGCTTCGGGAAGAAGGGTGGCTGGGAGAACCGCATCCGAACGCCCTGGACGGGCAAGGACATCTGGCTGCGACAGGCGTTCCAGTTCGAGGGTGGGCCCGTCGGACGCGCCCTGCTCGGCACTCACTACGACAACGCCACCGAGGTCTACGTGAACGGCAAGCAGATCTGGAAGCGCAGCGGGTGGAATGACGCGTATGCGGGGTTCGATGTTACCGGCCCGGTGCGTGGGGCGCTCCGGGCGGGCAAGAACGTCATCGCCATCCACTGTCATCAGGACGAAGGGGGTCAGTACATCGACGCGGCGCTGCTGGTCGCGCCAAGGAGCAAGACTGCCATGGACCTTCAGAAGGAGGCATTCGGCAAGACGTCGGACGGCAAGACCGTGGATCTCTACACGCTCACCAACGCCAACGGCATGCGCGTGCGGATCATCAGCCATGGCGCCTACGTGATCTCGATCGAGGTGCCCGACCGCGACGGCAAACTGACCGACGTTACGCTCGGGTACGACGACCTGGCCGGGTACCTCAAGGACGGCTGCAATTTCGGAGCCGTGTGCGGGCGCTACGCCAACCGCATCGCCAAGGGCAAGTTCACGCTCGACGGCGTCACGTACACGCTGGCGGTCAACAACGGCCCGAATCACCTGCACGGCGGGATCAAGGGATTCAACCGAATGCTGTGGGAGGGCCAGGTGATCGAGGAGGCGGACGCCGTCGGCGTCAAGCTGAGCTACGTCAGCCGCGACGGTGAGGAGGGCTATCCGGGAAACCTGACCTGTTCGGTGACGTATTTGCTCACCGACGACAATGCGCTCAAGCTTCACTACGAGGCGACGACCGACAAGCCCACACCCATCAACCTTACCAATCACGCTTACTTCAACCTGGCGGGCCAGGGAACGGGCGACATCCTCGGGCACGAGATGATGATCAACGCGGATCGGTTCACGCCGGTCGACGAGACGCTGATTCCCACTGGCGAGCTCCGGGCCGTCAAGGGCACGCCATTAGACTTCACCAAACCCGTGGCCATCGGGGCCCGCATCGATCAGGACGACGAGCAACTCCGGTTCGGCAAGGGGTACGACCACAACTACGTTCTGAACAGCAGCGATGGGTCGCTCGCGCTGGCGGCGAGGGTGTATGAGCCGAGCAGCGGTCGGGTCATGGAGGTCTACACGACCCAGCCGGGCGTTCAGCTGTATACGGGCAACTTTCTGAACGGCAAGGTAATCGGCAAAAGCGGACGGGCCTACAAGCACCGCTATGGGTTCTGTCTGGAGACGCAGCACTTCCCCGATTCGCCGAACCAGGATGGCTTCCCATCCACGATCCTGCGGCCGGGCCAGCAGTACAAGCAGACGACCGTGTTCAAGTTCTCTACCCGATGACGCAGCGGTGCCGACGGCGGTCGATCAACGTCCCAGGGATCGCGCGCTCGTCTCCATGGTGGTATCGCCTTTGGGATACCAATAGGGAAACGCGGGTGAGATCTCCGGCCGGCCGTAGCGGTACGTCACGCGCCAGAAGCCCGCTTCCTCGGGGTAGCGTTCCCATTGGTCGAAGAGGGGCATGAGCTGCGCCTTGGCGGTTTGCAGTGCGGTGGCGTTGGCGGCCTTCTCCTTGCCCTTCAGGTCCCGGTCCAGCCGATGTCGCCACCAGCACTCCCGCCAGAGGTAGAACGTTCGCAGGTACAGCGCGGTCTTGGTGACGCCCTCCTTGAAACGGGCGTATCGCTCGGCGTCCGGCGCCTTGGACGGATCCGTCCGCGCGAACGCCGCTTCCATTCGGTCGACGTGCTCCAACGCCCGCGCGTTGCTCTGTAACACCTGCTTCGGCGCCGTCTTCTTGTAGGCCTTTTCCAGCTCGTTGGCCCGGGGACTGAAGACCATCGTCCACTTGATGTAGACCGGATGCGTCACATCCGCTCGTTGCCCGATGTACTCCTCGACAAACGCGTCTTCGGTGATCAGCAGCGCCTCGGCCGCCGCCTCGGCGTTCGCCGACCCGACGTGCAACGCCGCGAAGTCCCTGGCGAGTTGCTTCGGGTCGGCGTTCGGGTCCCATCCCAGCTTGGCCAGCAGGTACACGTTGGCCTGGCCCGGCGTGAAGCCCCGGGTGAACATGCGAAACGATCGCCAATGCCCCCGCCACGAGATCCGCACGTTCTCCCCGCCGCTGAGGTACCCCGGCTCATGGTCGGGCCAGATGCACCCCTCGGCCCACGGTCCCCACGCGTTCAGGCCGACGACGCCGTTGCCGCGACACGTGCGGACGACTTGGCCCCAGCGCTTCATGTAGATGAACAGTCGGGACCAGCCGTCGTACTGACGGAACGTGTCGAACACGACCACCATCGGGCGCGTTCGGGCCACGCCGCTGGTGATCGCGTCGGTCGTCGGCCAGTTCAGCCAGAAGTCGCCGCCGGTGTTCTTGATCGACAGCATGGCGCCCTTGGGCACGTCTCGGGTCGCCTCCTTCAGGCCGGCGACGTCGCTGGCGATTCGCCACAGCCGGAACATGCACCGCTTGCCGGCTGCCTGGCAGGCATTGTGGTACATCGTGATCATCCGAGCGGCGCCCGCGCGCCCGTGCTTCCGCCACAGTGCCTTGCTCTTGTAGCCCACGCGCGGGTGGGTCTCGGTGGCCGTGATGATCATGCCATCGAGCGGCACGCGCTCGAACAGCTCCTTGTACCGCGCGTGGATGACCCGCGCGATGTTCGGGCTGTCCAGGTCGATGCCATACAGCTCGTGCAGCTGCGGCGGGTACTGGATCTCGTAGACCTGCAGGTATACGTCCACGTGCAGGGCGTGCGCGTGATCGCAGAGCTCCTTGAGGTATTTGCAGAAGACGACTGATCGCGCGCGGTGTCGGTCGTTCGGTGGGTACACCTTCTTGTCCAGGTGGCGGTAGTCGATGTACTCCTCGACGCCGAGATGCAGCACCGCGACCGCGTTGTAGCCCAGCCGGACGACCTGCTCGATCATCCGCTTGGCCTCGTCGACCTCGTCGCGAAGCAGCTCTTCGTTGACGTACGGCGGCTCGTCCGTGTAGTAGCCCCGGTCGGGGATGTCAAGCAGCTGACCCTCTTCTGAGAAGATGCGGATCGGGAAGGCGGGGCACGACGTGGTCTTGATCTTCCACATGTCGTCGCCGAGGCGAATCCGCTCGGCCAGCTTGAACAGGGCGTACATCGTCCCGCGCTCATCTCCCTCAACGATCAACGCCTGTCGGCCCGCGAGCTGAACCGGTGCGATGCGATAGCCCTCCGGCTTTGACGGCTGCCAGGCCGGCCCGCTCGCCTCCTTGGGGCGCCCCACCAGGATCAGGTTGCCTGGCGGTAGCGGCGCATCGACCGCCCGCCAGACGATCGAGACCTTGCCCCCACAGGTCCGAATCGCCTCGGCCAGGTCTTCACACGCCATCGCGTAACCGGCATCGTGTTTGCGCGCCTCCGGCGCCACGATGGCGGTTCGGTTCGGGGCTGCGCCGAGTGCTGGGATCGTCAGCGCCAGGCACACCCCCCCTACCGCTATCGATCTGTGTTTGCGTCTGATGGCCATCCCCAAGCTCCTGTCAATGGGCACCGACGCGCGGTCGCGGCACTCGGTTCGCCTACTTGAGCTCCTTGATTCGGATGTTGCGGAACTCCACGCGCGAGCCGTGGCCGACGAAGCCGAGGTGGCCCGTCGTTCGCTTCAGGCCGGGGTGATGCTTGCCGTCCATCGTCTTGGGCGTGCTGGCCTTGATGATGTCGGCGTCGACGATGGTTACGCCGTTGAGCTTGACGGTGACGTGCGGGCCCTTGGCCGTGATCTCCTCGGTGTTCCACTGCCCGACCGACTTGAGATGGCCGCGCTTGGCAGGCGCCACGCCGTAGATGGAGCCGTGGTACTGATAGGGTTGGAGGTGCTTGTATCGGTCGGCCGTATCGTCCAGGATCTGGATCTCCATACCCGTGTAGGCCGCGGTGCCCGCCATCGGCGAGCGAATCGCCACGCCGCTGTTCGCACCGGGCGTCAGCTTGAATTCGAATCGGAACACGAAATCGCTGTATTGTTTCGCCGCGTAGATGCTCCCGCCGCCGACGAGCTTGCCGTCCTCGACACGGTAGGCTGACGTATGCCCCGTCCACCCGGTGAGGTCCTGGCCGTTGAAGAGCGGGATGAACCCCTCGGCGTCGGGCTTCGGCGGCGGTGGCGGGGGCGGGGGCTTCGGGCCGGTGCCCTCGGCATAGACCTTGAGCTCAACGAGATGCACGGCCTCGTTGACGCTGTTCTTCAGGACGTTGATGCGGACGTGCCTCGCGTCGATGGGTCCGAAAGAGTGGATGACCCCATCGGGCGTCGCGGTCTGGACGTTCTTGCTCATGTCCACGACCGTCTTGAACGTCTTGCCATCGGTCGAGGTCTGCAGGTTGTATTGGTACGATCGGTTTCCGTCCCAGTAGAAGTAGACATGCACCGTGTCGATCCTGACGCGCTTGCCCAGGTCTACCTGTAGCCACGACGGCCAGGTCGCACCGAACCAGGCTGAGTTACGGTCCTTGACGTTGCCGTCCACGGCGAGCTCGGGCACCTTGTTGCCCTGGTGCGGGACCGACGTCTTGGCCGCTCTGGCCAGGGCCAGGTTTAGCTTGTCGGGCTTCGGGAGCGAGTCGAGGTATTGCTTGGCCCGCTTACGGACGTTGACGTCTTTGGTGACCGCGACGACCTTCTCCAACGCGGCGACGACGTGGGGGCCACGCAGGCCCTTTTCACCCTTCTTCTGCGGACAGACGATCTTCACCACCGCCGCAGCCGTCGTGTCTTTCAGTGTCGAATCGTCCAGATAGGTTGCCACCAGGTTCAGAGACGCCACGGTCTTCACGTTGCCCAGCGCGACGAGGACCGGCTGCCTCGCCGGTGGTTGCGGTATGGCGGCCAGCGCGTCTGCGTACATGCTGACCTTCTTGTTCCCGGGCAACTTCGAATCCCCCACCAGCCGCACGTATCCTTTGATGGCCGCCGATCGGTGTGCCGCCTCTGTGGCGCTCTTGACCAGGTCCAGCAGCCCGCCAGCGGCGCTCAGTTCGGGCCAGGCCGCGAGGGCGCCGGTGGCCGCCTCTTTGACGGTAGCGTCACCGCCCTTCACATCGGCAAGGACGACCTCCAGCGCCTTCTTGCCACCGATCTTCGGTAGCGTCCGTAGCAGCACGGCCCGTTTCTCGCCCTTCGTTTTCCCTATGGACGTCAGGATCTGCTCCGCGCGCTTCTCGGGATCGGCGGTTCGTTGGGCGGCTGACACGACTGCCTTCTGTGCCTCCATTTGTTCGGCCCCGGGCTTGGCGCTGAGCACAAGCTCGATGAGCCTCGGCAGCGATCGCTCATCTGTCAGATGGAGAAGCGCCCGGATGGCCGCGAGCCGGACAACTGCCTCCGGCTCCTGGGTTGCGGCGAAGACCATTGCCAGATGCGCCGTTGCCCGCCTGGCCGCCAGGACGTCGAGCAGCGCTGCCCGGGATGGTGGCGGCACACTCCCCAGCGCACCGGCCACCGCGGCCATCGCGGGTTCGCCGGGAACGCGCATCAGGACGGCCTTGATCGTGCTGACCTCATCGGGCTGGTCCGTTTTGAGTGCCGTCAGCAGTGCACGCACGGCGTCGCCACGTCCCAGACGGCCAGCCGCCGGGATCGCCGCCAGCCGGACCGCCTTGTCTGCGTCCTTCAGCGCTGTCAGGAGGGGCGGCAGCGCCGACGGATCGCCCCGGCGACCGAGCATCTCGACGATTCGCGCCCGTGCGGCCGGCGTGACGTGCCGCATCTTCTCAACCCACCCGGCCGTCGCCGCCGGGCCAGGAATGTCGCGGGCCAGCTCGAGTGCTGCGTACTGGACCTGAGCGCTCTTGACGTCCATGGCTTCCAGGAGGTCGCCGAGAGCGTCCTGGCCCAATGCGGATACAAGCGTGCCGAGCGCCGCGCAGCGGACGTGTTGTTCATTCGGCTCGCTCCGCGTCTTGATCAGGTCGCGGCAGATCTTGGCAGCTTGTTCCTTCTGGCCCGCCCCGGCGAGCCGCCGTGCGAACAGCAGGTAGAACGACGTCGCCTGTGCCCTGTCGTAAGGCGCGGTTGCCTGTGCCGCCTTCGACAGGACGGCGGCTGCAGACGGTGCGCCGATGTTGGCGAGGGCGTGCAGTGCCGCTCGGCGCGTGTTCGCGTTGTTGCTGCTTGCATGCTGGATGAGCTCCGCGGTGGCGGATTTGCAGCGCAGCGCGCCGAGCGCGTTGATGATGGTGACGCGGTTGCCGCCCTGTGCCGACCGCAGTGCGTTTGCCAGCAGCGCGGGCACGTCGGGCGTGCGAATGGCGATCAGGGCCTGCGTCGCCGGCTCGCACAGCCTCTTGTCGGCCAACAGCTTCCCCAGAGGGTCGACCGACTCGGCCTTGCCGGCCACTTGGAGTTGACGGATCAGGAACGCCTTCACCTCATTGTCCGACGCCGATGCCAGGGCGGCGAGCACCGCACCTGCGTACATCTTCCGCTCTGGCTCTGCGCCTGAACGGCAGACGTGTACGGCCAACCCGCTCAGGGCATAGCGGGCCTTCGTGTCGTCGCCTGTGCCCGGTGGCACGAGCAGCTTGCAGATCTCTCCGATCCCCGCCGGGCCCAGCTTGACCAACTCGGTGGCAACCCGGGTCTCTTCAGCGGCCTTCGGCGCGGGCATCTTGCTCAGCAGATTGGCCACCGCGCTCTTCGCATCAGCCGCCAACGCCACGGGAGATGCGATGCAGCAGACAGCACACATCGCCACGAGCATCAGATCTCTTCGACGTATCATCCAAGTGTTCTCCGAACGTCTCCGTCTGGTGGCTCGAGGGCCATCGAAGACGGTTTCCTTACAGATGCCACGGTGCCCGCATCGGTGGATCGACCAGCCGGTTCGCCGCTTCGTCATCGATAAAGCGCTGCTTGACTGGATCGAACCGCAGTGGCCGTCGCACACGCAGCGCGATCTTGCTCAGATTTACGAGCGTGCAGGAACGATGGGCATTCGCCTCGTTGAGCGCGAACTTCTGACGCCGCCTGACCGCCGTACAGAAATCGGTCACTTGCGGCTCGGGCTCCGGGAAGGTTGCCAGTTTCTCGGCCAGCTTCGGGATGTCCGACCGGAACCCGCGGTACAGCTTGCCCTGCGGCCCTTCGAGGAAGGCCGCTTGCTTGTCCTTGTTTTCGCCGTCCAGGATGATCTCGCAACCGTCGGCGTACTTCAGCCGGATCCGCCGCCAGGATCCCACGGCGTCCGGATGCTGTTGCGGCGTGTCGGCCTCGATCTCGACCGGGCTGGTCTCGTCCTTGCCCAGCAGATACTGAACGGGGTCCAGGTAGTGCTGGCCCATGTCGCCCAGCCCCCCGCCGTCGTAGTCCCAATACCCGCGGAACGTCGCGTGTACGCGGTGCGGGTGATAGGGTTTGAACGGCGCGGGCCCCAGCCAGAAGTTGTAGTCGAGCTGGCGCGGGACCGTCTGGGCTTTCAGGTTCGTCCGACCGCTCCAATGGAACTTCCAGTTGAAGCCGGTGACCCCGCTGACGGTTGCCTTCAGCGGCCAGCCGAGCATCCCGCTGTTGACCAGCTTCTTAATGGGTTGGACGGTCGTCCCGAAACCGTAGAACCCGCCGTGGAACCGGAACCACGTGTTGATCCGGAAGATCCGTCCGTGCCGCTGCACGGCTTCGACCACCTTCTGCCCCTCGCCGATCGTCCGCGTCATGGGCTTTTCGCACCAGATGTCCTTGCCCGCTTCGGCGGCCGCGATCGAGATCAGCGCGTGCCAGTGCGGGGGTGTGGGGACGTGCACGATGTCGATGTCGGGGCGGTCGAGGACTTCGCGGAAATCCTCGTAGCCCTTGACGCCCTCGCCGCCGATCTTCGTGGCGGCCTTCAGATGGTGCTCGTCCACGTCGCATACGGCCAGGAGCTTCGCGCCGCCGTACTTGAGGTGCCCTCTTCCCATGCCGCCGACGCCGATGACGGCCTTGGTCAGCTGCTCGCTCGGCGCCGTGTGGCGCGCCCCGCCGAGAACGTGACGCGGTACGATCGTGAAAGACGCGCCAGCCGCCAACGACCGTCGCAGAAAACGTCGTCGAGAAATCCCCTTGCGTGTCATCGTCTGACATCTCCCATGTGCTCGTGGCGTTGAAGGGCTGCAGATGGCTCAGTCCAGCGGACTGCCGTCTTGCTGCCACACGGTCAGGTTCTTCAGATTGCGCCTCTTGGCCGGCAGCAGCGCGCCCACGGCAAACCCGACGAAAAACATGACGATATTGCCCATCAAGCCGGTGTAGTACAACTCGAACGGGAAACGCAGTGCCTCGGGCAGGACCTCCTTGTCCGAGAGGAGCGTCCAGCTCGTGAACAGCATCGTGCAGACGATGCCCGTCCAGACCGCGCGGGCGTCGCCCCAATTCGTCAGGAAGCCCAGCATGTACATGCCCAGGATGCCGCCGCCCATCAGCGACGCCAAGACGAACCCCGTGTCCTGCAGCGTCATGGTATCGGCCTTGGTCAGGATAATCGCTCCGCCGATCATGATGACGGCCGCCGCACACGCCAGCCCCCATGCGACTTTCAGATAGTGCCGGTCGTCCCGGTCCTTGACCAACAGCCGCCGATAGATGTCCACGATGCCGACCGTCGAGATCGCGTTGATGCTCGAGTCCAGCGACGACATCGCCGCCGCCAGCGCCGCGGCGATCACCAGCCCCGTGACGCCTGGGGGCAGGTGATTCATGATGAAGAAGGGCAAGATCTGTTCGGCCTTGCGATCCCCTGACAGCATCTCAGTGGCCTCGGTCGACGGGAACGCGTGGAAGAACACGAACAAGCTGGTTCCCAGAAGCATGTAGAACGCCCAGATCGGCACGCTGGAAAACGCGCAGACGAACATGGCCTTGCGGGCCTCGCGGGCGCTCTTCGAGGCACAGTACCGCTGGATCACGTTCTGGTTGCCGCTGTACTCGGTCAGCCAGTTCGTCAGCCCGATCAACAGCAGCATCGTGGCCGTCTTCCGCTGTAGGGACAGGTCCCACCCCACCGGGTGCAGGACCCCGTCGATGTTCTCGGCGAATCCGAACTTCCCCTCGGCATAGGCGACTGACAGGATTTGCCCCAATCCGCCGGGCAGCTTGTCCACGATGATCGCGAAGCACAGTAGGCCGCCGAACACCAGCACCATGGTCTGGATCACGTCGGTCCACACGACCGCGTCGATCCCGCCGATGATCGTGTACATCGCCACGAACCCGCCACCCACAAGGATGCACATCGTCGGGCTCAGCCCCGTCATCTCGTGCACTACCAGCGACAGCAGGTACAGGATCATGCTCACCCGGACCAGCTGGCCGATGATGAACGTCGCACAGCCGTAGACGCGGATGGATGGGCCGAACCGTCCTTCGAGGTACTGGTAGGCGGACGTGATCTTGCCGCGGCGGAAGAACGGCAGGAAGACGCGCGACGCGATGAACACGCCCAGGGGCAGCATCAGACACGGCAGGAAGCGAAGCCACGACGTCTTGAACGCGTCGCCCGGATAGGCCAGAAACGTGAGCGAGCTGATCGACGTGCCGACCAGACTCAGGCCGATGATCCAGCCGCCGAACGATCGGCCGCCCACGAAGTACTCTTCAGTGTTGACGTTCTTCCGCGAGAAGTAGACACCCATCGCCGCCATCCCGACCAGGTATGCCAGCAAGGCTGCGATGTCGAGGGGATGTAGCTTCATGTGATTGCGTTCTGTTCGGTGCGTGGTCCTTCGTCAGTCGGGCGCTCGGCGCCCGCGGGAACGCTTCTGGGCCCTGGCCTGTCGCTCGGGACACGAGATTGGCGCCGATCACTGGCCAATCGTCAAGGCTTGCACGGCGTCAATGGCCGGACCATGATTGCCCATTCGCCATGCCAGGCAGGACGGATCGTTAATGCCCCTTGGTTGACTCTCTTGAGATGCTGTCGCGCGGTGGTATGGTGGCCCTGCGGATGTTCGGTGTGAACACGAGGAGCTGCGTGATGCGAACAGCGGCCGGACTCGTTTCCGCAAGCCTTGTATTGCTTGCGATGTCTCATCAGGCGCGTGCTGGCGCCCCTGAGAGGGTGAACCTGGTTCCGAACGCCGGCTTCGAGACGGCCGACGGTCGGCAAGTTGCGTTCTGGGCGCAGCGGACGCCCAGCGATGGGCAGCGGACGTTGAGCTGGGACGCCCAGGTTCGCCGCGCCGGTCGGCGAAGCGTCAAGGTCGAGAACCGCGCGTCTGTGCTCAGTCGCTGGCGGACGGGACATCTTCGCGACATCCGCCTCGAGCCCGGCAGCAAGGGCCAACTCAGCGCCTGGCTCGAGACCAAAGACGCCGAGCGTGGCGCCCACCTCAAGCTCTACTTCATGGACGCCGAAGGTGGAATCGTCCAGCAGCCGACGTCTGCGGCGGTCAAGGGCACCGAGACGTGGACGGAGGCCCGCCTGTCCTTCATAGTCCCAGCCAAGACTGCATACGTCATGGTCTACCTGGAGCTGAACGGGACAGGCACGGCGTGGTTCGACGATGTGGTCTTGACGGGCACGCCCGCCCGGTCCTCCGCCGGGCCCGGGCTGCCCGCGCGTGTGTATGCTGCCGAGGATTTCGAGCGCCTCGAGGGATACGCGCTCGGCAAACGACTCCGCAAGACGGTATTGCAGCTTCCGCCCAGGACAGATCACGGGCGGGCCGAGGCGATCTTCTGGGGCGAGTCGGCTCGTTACGATGTGACCGTCCACTACTTCGATGAATCCGACGGCGCCGCGCGTCTCCAGGTCCTCGTCAACGATAGACGAATCGCCACCTGGCGGTTCACCGACACCCCTGCCGCCACCAAGCCCACGGATGTCTTGCGTTCCAAGGTCATCCGTGGCGTGGACATCCAACGACGGAGTCGGATCATCCTTGAGGGCCAGGCCGATCAGGGCGAGTACTGCCGCGTTCACAAGGTCACGTTCAGGCCCGTAGGCCGATTCGAAGGGCAGTTCCTCCCGGAGGAGAAGCTGCGCCTCCCGCCGACGCTACGGCTGTATGTGGAGCCCGAGGAGCGGCGGCGTGCGAAGTCGATGCTCGGACGGTTCGTCGGTCGCGGCGTGACCCGCGCGACCGAGCAGCGCAATCAGGAGCTGGCTGCCCTAAAGACTCCCCAGCAATGGCGCGAGCGCCAGGCACGGACGCGAGCTCGGCTCGGCGAGTTCTTCGGCGACTTTGAGCCCAAGTGCCCCCTCAACGCCCGCATCGTCGGTGCGCTCGATCGTCCGGACTATCGCATCGAGAAGCTGATCTTCGAGAGCCAACCCCGCTACCATTGCACCGCCAACGTCTATATCCCCAAGCGACGTCGGTTCCCACAGCCCGGCGTGCTTTTCACCTGCGGGCATGCGGCCGACGGCAAGGCGTATCACCTCTATCACGAGGCGTGCCTGGGATTTGTTCTCAAGGGGTACGTCGTGCTGGCGCTCGACCCGATGGGGCAAGGGGAACGGAGCGAGTACTCCGACTCAAAGACCGGCAAGCCGGTCGTGCCGCTCTGCGTCTCTCAGCACCACTACCTCGCCCGGCCGTCGTGGCTGGTCGGCCGGACGCTGGCGGGCTACCGGACCTGGGACTGCATTCGGGCCCTGGACTACCTCGTGACACGACCTGAGGTGAACGCCGAGCGGATCGCGGCCGTGGGTAACTCGGGCGGTGGGATCATGGCCCTGCTGATTACGGCCGTCGACGAACGGATCAAGGTCTGCGCCGCGGCCCACCCGGGCGGGAGCATGGAGCAGACCTACCTCACCGGGCAGCGGCTCACCGAGGCCGACATTCTCAGTCTCATTCCGCCTCGACCGTGTCTGATCATCGTCGGGGAGAAGTCCGGCGAGGAGCCGGGTCACCGACGGAAGCTCGACGACATGCTGCGGTTCTACGAGGGGCTCGGGGTTGAGAAGGACCGCGGGCAGCTCGTGCTCGTCGACGGCGTGCATAATATGAAGCAGCCCAAGCGTGTGGCCGCCTACGGGTGGGTGAACCGGTGGTTCGGCAAGCAGGACGAAGGCGCCGCCGAGCCGGACCTCAGTCCCGAGACCGTCAAGGACCTGCGCTGCACCCAGACCGGCCTGGTCGTCAGGGACCTGGGCGGCGAGACCGGGCAGACGCTCAACGCGAAGCTGGCCCAGAAGCTGCGATCACCTCGCCCGCAGCCCAAAGATGCTGAATCGCTCGAGTTGCTGCGCGAGCGGCTGAAGCGCACGGTCGCAGATCGCATCGGCTTGAAGATCCGGCCCGACCGCAATCCCCCTGCGTGCACCGTGCACGGAAGCTTCGCTGGAGATGGATTTGATGCCGAGAAGCTGACGATCGAATCCGAGCCCGAGATTTGGTTGCCGTCGCTGCTGCTGACGCCCAGAGGCGCGGCGCACCGGAGGACGGTCATGCTCCACGCCGCAGAGACCGGCAAGCCCACGCACGTTTCCGCTTCGTCGTTGGCCCTCGAGCTTGCCTACAAGGGCTACACTGTCTTGTCGATCGACGTTCGTGGGGCGGGTGAGACGGACCCGCGCATTCGCGCTTCGCTCTCGCCGCTGACCCGATACGATGCTGCGCAATTCCGCTTCGATTCCTGCGCCGTCCAGGCTGCTCACCTGGATACGACGATGGTGGCGATGCAGGCCTACGACGTGATCCGTGCGACCGACTATCTTGCAGGCCGGCGGGACCTGTTGAATCGTCCGGTCATGCTGGTTGGCGAGGGACTGGGGGGCGTGTGGGCGTTGACGGCAGCAGCCTTCGACGACAGGCCTACCGGCGTGGTGTGCGTCCGGACCGTGCCGTCCTACAAGCTCATCGTCGGATCGCAGATCTACACAGCGCGCGACTACTTCTGGGTCAACGGTGCGCTGAAGGACTTCGACCTGCCCGACCTGATAGGCCTGGTCGCGCCGCGTTTCACGCTCCTGCTCGATCCCGTAGATGCAATGCTGCGGCCGCTTGCCCCAGAAGGTTGTCGGGACATTGTGGCGTGGCCGCGGTCCGTCTACGCGATCCTGGCCGCGCCGCAATGCCTGCGCATGGCCCAAACCGCCGAGGGTACGGTGAAGGAAGTCGTACGAGAGCTCGTCACGGCGGTCGACTAACGAGTACAGGGCGACAGCGTCACCGCCGAGACGCGCGCCGTGTTGTGCAGCCGTCACTGCTGCTTGGGCGCGTCCTCCTTGACCACCAGCCACATCCGATCTACCCAGACCGCCTTGATGTTCTTTTCGTTCTTGGCCGGCGCGACCCAGACGTACATGTGAGGCGTGAGCTTGTGGGCGCCCAAATCGTAAGCATGGTACTCGTCATCGGTGATTTGTGCGGCAGAGACCGCGAGGTGAGCAACGCCCTTTCGGTGCTCTGGATCATAGATCCCGCACGTGAATGCTCCGCCCTCCTTGCCCGTGGCCTCGACGCGGATCGAGAGCATGCACTGTAGCGGTTTGCCGACGGCTTGCTGAACTAGCTTCACGCCGAGGGGACGGGACGTTGCCCATTCGAAGTGGTTCGACGGCATCCGCGAGGCTACGCCATCCGATGCCTTCGGATCGGCGGTCAGCTTGGCCCAGCTCTCCCGGGCCAGTCGGAACCCAGAGTCCTGTAGATCGACCCACCGGTCCTTCGGCAGGCCCTCGCAGCCCGGCGGCGGGCCACAGGGCTTCCGCTTGGGCCGATTCATCACGGTCTTGAGCCAGTCGATCGTGCGTCCTTCGGCGACCTTCGTCACGTTGGCCGCCTTGGCGATTCGCATGAACCGTTCGTAGACGGCCTTGTCCGTCTCCGCCACGGGCCATTCCACCCCGTCCGTTCTGGCCTGCTCGCGCAGTTGATCCCATTGCACGAGAAACGCGTACAAGATTGGCATCTGGGCCACCTGGACCCGGTGGCGAAGCGCCTGGTCGTTGCCGGCCGCTTCCTCCGCCTTTTCCAACAGCTTCATCCCGTCCCGAAGCGTCTGGGGAGACAAGAACCCCGCCGTCGCAGGAGAGAAGCAGCCAAGGCGGTCTCCGCTCGCGTCGACCGCGTCGTGGGTCAGCTTCAGGTACGCACGGACATGCGTGCCGGCCGGCCCGTAGTAGCCGTCGATGAACCCGTCGATCAGCTTCTGACTGTCCAGCGACGGATTCCACAGCATCTTCGCCAGGACCCAGGCTCGCAGCTCGGCCATCTCCGACCCGTACGACTGATAGGCCCCCTGCTCGAAGATGCCCTTCACGCCGTGCTCGACGAAGAACTTGATGTTCGGCCCCAGCACGCGGAGGTTGGGGTGCGGCAGCACGTAGTGTCTGAAGTTCGTCGTGTAGTCCCAAATGTACATCCGGTTGCAGATCTTCGACCACCCCACGATATCGTCGCGGAACTTCTTGTTTCGCTCGTCCGCCAGCGGCTTGCTGAACGAGCATTCGATGCTGCATAGCCGCACGATGACGTTGGATCGCGGCTTGGTGATCTTTGGCGGCTTGCGCGTGTACTGATAGGCCAACGTGCTGATCGCCACGTGCGGGAACTCCGCTTCGATGTCGGCCGCGACCGCGTTGACGAACCGAAGCATCAAGCCGGACGGGCTGCCCTCTTCCTGGTCGACGGCCCGGCACTTGGCGCACTGACAGTAGCCGTGCCAGTCGTTCTGAGACACCGATGCGATGGTGGCCGTCGGGTTCTTGCGAAGCTGTGCCTTGAGGTTCTTGACCAATTCTTTACGCATCTCCTCGTTCGTCAGACACAACTGCTTGCGATCGTGTTGCCGCTTCCCGCCGATCTCGCTGAACCACTCCGGATGGTCCTTGAAGTACTTGCCCGGCGGGATCAGCGGATAGAACGTGTGCACGAATCCCTGATAGACGTGCTTGCCGCCGCGCTTGGCGTCAGCTTGCACCCGATGGCCATTGGACTTGTTGCGGACGGCCCAGTCGGCGTCGAACGCGTCAAACCAGAATGCCTCGCGGTACTCGAGCGGCGGGACGTATCGAATGCTCAGCTCGCCCACCCTCAGCGTCGGTTTCTTGGGAATCGTGCTGACCTTCGACGACCACCATCGGCAGCCGACGTGGTCTTCCAGAAACGTGTAGACGGCGTACAGCGTTCCTCTTGGCCGACCGCCCGACAGGATCAGGTCCTTGCCGGCCGTCCGAATGATGATCCCTTCCGCTCCCAGGCTCGCAGTCTCCTCTGTCTTCAGCGAGGCGGCGGCGTCGGGTCCGACTAGGAGCCGGCTCTTGCCCGGCTGGCCTTTGCTGGCCACCTCGAACTGCCTGCCCGTGATCTGCTTCAGGAAGCTCGCCAGTTCGGCGGCGGCGTGCTTCTCCGGGTCGGTGGCCTCGGGTGCGACCACCACGACCGCCTGGCTCACCCCGTTCTCGGCGATCGTGACCTCGGCAGGCGCGCGGCTCAGGCCCGCTCCTGCAACGAGAAGCCCCAGCACCAGAACCATCGTCGTGTTCATCGTCATCATCACACCTCCATTGAGCCGCAGGGCCGGCATCCTCGTCGAGATGATTGCGCCGTACCTCCGCGCCGGCAACAGGATACCAGGTTCGTTGGCCAGACCGAAACCTCCGATCGGCCTTCGAACAGGGCAGGTACAATCGCTTGACGGACACGGGCAGATCGTGGACGCTGCCGGGTGTTTCGTGCGGAGGACATCCAGATGAAGATCCTGTCAACTGGTGGAGCGTGGGAACGACCGAGCGGGTTGTGTGGGGTCCAGAGCCTGGTCAGATCCGGGCTGGCCCTGCCGATCGTCTCGATGTGGGCCTCGTGCGCGCCGTCGCAGGCGGCGGCTGAGACGCACAAGCCGAACATCGTCTGGATCTGGGCGGACAATCTCGCCTATGGCGACCTCGGCATCTACGGCAACCAACGGATCAAGACCCCCGTGATCGATGGGCTCGCCCGAGACGGCGCGCGGTTCACGCAGTACTACATCGCCCACACGGTCTGTAGCCCGTCGCGTGCGGCGTTGCTGACGGGCCGTCAGCCCTTCCGCGTGGGCATCGTCGACGTCCTCCGCCCCGACGGGCCGACCGGGCTGCCGGCTGACGAGATTACGTTGGGAGACGCGCTGCGGAAGCAGGGCTACGCCACCGCTGCAATCGGCAAGTGGCACCTGGGCGATCGGCGGGAGTTCTTGCCCTGCCAGCACGGCTTCGACACGTACTTCGGCCTGCCCTACAGCATGGACATGCGCCCCACGATTCTGTACCGGGACAACGACATCGTTGCCGAACTGCCCGGCGACAAGGTCCAAGACGTGACAGAACGGCTCACGTCCGAGGCCATCAAGTTCATCAATGCGAACAAGAGCCGTCCTTTCTTCCTGTACTACTCGCACACCATCCCGCACCCGCCCCTGAACCTGCCGGCGAAGCATCGCACGCCGGGGCGGTCCATTTACGCCGACGCGCTTGAGTACATGGACCAGCACGTGGGCCGGTTGCTCGACGCCCTGGACCGGCTCGGGCTGACTGACAACACGCTCGTGATGTTCTCCAGCGACAACGGGCCGATGGGCAAGTTCGGCAGCACGGGAGGCCTTCGAGGCAGGATCCGGGATTCCTACGAGGGCGGGCTTCGCGTCCCGCTCGTCGCGCGTTGGCCGGGCAAGATCCCGGCGGGCACGGTGGTGGACACGCCCGCCATCGCCTATGACATCTTCCCGACGCTGGTCCGACTCGGCGGCGGACAGCTTCCCAAGGACCGTGTCTACGACGGGCAGGACATCTGGTCGCTGCTGAGCGGTCGAGGCGAGTTCAAGCGCCGCAGGCCGTTCGTCTGGATCTACCTCGACAACGTCACCGCGATCCGCGACGGCCGATGGAAACTACACGTGGGCCGTCGGAACAAGCCGCTGGCGACGCCCGAGTTGTACGACCTTGACAACGACGCGAAGGAGGCACGTTCTGTCGCGGCCGAGCATCCGGGCGTGGTCCGACGTCTCCGGAAGACCGTCCGCGAATTTCAGGACGACATCCCCATGGTATGGGGCCTGCAGTATCCCGTCCGCGATCCGGTCAAGAAGAAGGGCGGCATCAGACGGGAATAGCCGCCTTCAATCGCCCAGGGCAGCCCGCAAACGGATGATGCCATCGGCGATCTGCCGCCTTAGGGCATCGTAGTCGTCGAACGGCCAGTTGTTGGCGATCTTGTGGTCGCCGCGGACCGCGCGGTTGCCATCCGGCAAGATCTCACAGCGACCAGTCCAGTTTCCCTGTGCGGCCCGGCCCTTGCATCCCTCGAAGCTGGCGGCGTCGAGCTTGGCCTGGATCGGACGCCAGATCTCCTTGGCCGCCCGGGCCACTGCCGGCTTTACCGATGACTCAGCCCTGCGCACGAGCTGATGCAGTGTCAGCAGGTACCGGTAGTCGTCCCCGCCCTCTCGAACGGCCTCGTATCCGAGCGTCGGCCCGCCGCTCTCTCCTGGCGCCCGCGGAAATCGATACAGCAGAGCCTTGGGCTGGCTGTAGACCGCACCGGGGTCGCTCTCCTTCACCGGCCACATGTACGCCCACTCGATCACGCCGGTGGCCTTCGACTTCCACAGTCCGAACCCCGTCATGAACCGCACCGGCTCGGGATGCCACGCCGTCAGATCGATGTTGTAGAACCAGATTCGCTTTCCGTCGGCGACCGCCTTGGTGTGGAACTGCCACCACTCGGGCATGTCGAGCTGTCCGCGATGCAGCGTCGGGCCGTCGTGAAGGACGATGACGTCGGTCAGCCGGTAGACCTCGTCGGTGAAGTTCTCCCAGTGGCCGTTCATCCCGTCCTCTTCCGTTCGCAGGCCCGGGATCGACTTGAGCAACCGTAGCAGACGGACCGCCCGGGACATTCGTTTGGTGTGCTCGAACGGCTCGTCGATCGGCTGGTAGATGATCTCGGGCCAGCCGACGCGCTTCTGGTGCGCGACGATCTCCGTGATGACCTGCCGATACGCGCGGGCGAACCCATCGCTTGTGAACGGGGCGATCCGCTGACAGGCCTTCGGGATGTCGCCGCCCATGAGCCAGACCATCGGCTCGGCGAAGCCGGCGCGGACGTACTCGTCCATGTTGCGCTCAAGGGGGCTTTCGCCGTTCCAGTCGATTACCACGCGGCCATCTTCCACGGTCACGGCGAGGCCCGAGTTGCCGCAGAGCGCGACGCTGGTCATGCCGTGCGAGCGCATGTCCGCGAAGGTCTCACGGATCCACGCCCGTTCCGTTCGCATCCTCGTGTACATCGCGAAGGTAATGCCTTGCGGTTTGGCGAGCTCGAATGGATGGACCTCGACCACGAAGGGCAGCGTCGCACCGGGCGTGCCGGCTGCGGCGACGGATACCGTGCCTTCATATTTGCCCGGTCGTGCAGTTTGGGGAACGTGAACGGTCAGCCAGAACGGCTGATTCCGATTCGCGGGGATCGCCAGCTGATCCCGCTTCTCCAGAAGCAACGGCACGTCCATCAGCGTTTCGTTGAAGGGCCCCCAGCGGCCCTGTCCCTGCTTGGGGTGAAAGCGGACCGAACGGACATCCGCCGCCCCGGCTGGGATGATACCGGCCCCACCCCTCAAGTCGCTGACCGTGACCCGCACGTCCGCCAGGTGCCGCAACGCCCGAACCGCCAGCACGGCAGGCTCCGCCTCCCCCCGACAGGCCGCAAGGGACAACGCCTGGATTCGCTCCGCCGCCGTCGGCACTACGTTGGGGAACAGCACGCGAAGGGCATTCCGCGAGAACACCATGAACCCGCAGGACTGCTCCTCAGCGGTCGCCTTGGGTGGTGGGGTCTCGTCGACGTAGAGGGTCTTGGGTTTGACCATCTTGTCGGTCGGTGTCATCCCCAGGTCATCGAACCAGAACGTCCCCGTGCCGCTGTAACGGAAGTTGACCCAGCAGCGGATGCGCATGCGCTGGGTCCCTTTGGGCACCTCCGCATACCCGGTGTGCTGCGTCCAATCGCAGTCCTTCACGACGGTGATGGCGCTGTAGTTGGCGCCAAGCCACTTCTTCTTCTCACCCAAGAAGACGACGGCGACGTTGCCGGTGCCGGCCTTGACGTCCCTGGCTCGACACCAGGCCGTCAGCTTGAGGTATCTCGCCCCCTCCGGCAGCGGCACGTTCTCCTGCGTCCAGATGCCGTCGTCTACGGGCCGGGACACGCCGCAGCGCACGCTTGCCGCGCCCGAGTGCCTGACCTGCTTGTCCCAGGCCCAGTCGGGCTGACGTTTCTCGACGCCGCGTTCGGCGTCGCCGTGGTGCGTGCGTCGCCACGAAAACGACCAACTGTCCGGCAGGCCGTCGCCGTCAGCGTCCGTTTCGAATCCTGGGTTCCGAATAGACGAATCGGTCTGCCCGCACGTCACCCCAACCGTCACCAGGAGGGACGCGAGCATGGTTGGCAGATGGGGAGCTCTCGTCATGCGGTCTGTCTCCAACCTTGTGGTCGTTTCAGCGGGGGGCCGTTGTGGTCCGTCTGACGCATCGAAACCCGCAGTCGTCCTGCACGAGACACGCGTCCGTGAAACCGGGATCGTCGCAGTACCGCGCCCAGCTGGTGCAACTCTTGGCCGTTACCGACCAGGCCCCGCCTCGCAGGACCTTCTTTTGGCCCTTCGCGGGCCCGCGCGGATCTGTGACGGGTCCCGACGCGTCCTGCTTGTAGCCGTCCACCTGGTACCAGTCATTGCACCACTCGCGGACGTTCCCCGACATGTCGCACAGTCCGAACGCGTTCGGACGCTTCTTTCCCACGGGGTGGGGCTGGCCCATGGCGTTGTCCTGGAACCATCCGTAGCGCTCGAGGTCCGCGTCGTTTCGACCGAAGTGGTAGTTCGTCGTCGTCCCGGACCGACAGGCATATTCCCACTCGGCTTCCGTGGGCAGCCGGTATCCGTCTGCCTCGAAATCACACGCCCCTGTCTTCGCGTCGTAGCACGGGCGGAGCCCTTCCTTGTCCGACAGCGCGTTGCAGAACCGGACCGCGTCCAGCCAGCTCACGCGTTCTACCGGGTTCGTCTCGCCCTGCCACTTGGAAGGATTCTTGCCCATGACCTTCTCATAGACCTGTTGGGTCACCTCATGCTTGCTCATGTAGAAGGCGCTCACCGACACCTGGTGAACGGGCTTGGCATCGATTTCGCCGTCGTTCCCCATGGCGAGACTGCCCGCCGGGACCCGTACCATCTCCATCCCCGTCGGCGTGGTGATCTGGCCCGCGACCTGCGCTTGCCCCCCTGGTGTCGCGGTTCCCTCGGGACGCTTCTGACACGAACAGAAGCCCGCCACGACAGCGATCGCCGCAAGCAGCACAGCACACGGCTCCAGTGTTTTCCGCGCCAATCCGATCATCAGTCCCTCCCCGGGTCCGCCTTGGGCACGTTGGCCCTGCTGGGCTCCCAACACGTCGGATGCCTCAGCACGCGCCGGGCATCAACGATGATCCGCTCTGCCAGCTTCACGCGCTCCGGCGAGACCACCCCCGCCCTTGCGGCGGCCTCCATGATGCCGATCGCACGGATGCTCAGGCCCCGGACCAGGTCATCCTGCGTCGATGCGATGGACCTGCACTTGAAACCCAGCGCGATGCACTTCTCCTTGTTCCCCTCGCGGACTTCGCTGCTCAGCGCCTTGATCTGATCCGTCCAGCCCCGGACCTCCTCCAGAGACACGCGGGGCATCGCGCCTTTCAAAAGACGCTCGATCTCCGTGATCCTCCGGATGATGACTGCGAAGGCCTCCCTACTAAACGTCGGATCCGTCAGGGTCTGCGCCTTGAGGAACGCCTTGAGTCGCCTGGCGAATTCGTCGAACTCGTACGCCCGCTCGCGGATCCTGGTGATGAACGTGGCGACGTCGTCGGCCAGCCGTGTCACCTTCGATCGCTCCTTCACCTCCTGACCGGCCTTGAAGATCTGTGTCAACTGATCTGTCATCGCGCAGACGGCGTTGCCGTGCTCGAGCACGGCGCGTGGCTCGATCCCGTCCAGGTCAAGCAGCTTGTCAGCCACGTCGGCGCCCAGCGCCCGTCGCATGACCGCGACCGGGCTCAACACACCTGTGGAGTCCGGGGCCGGAGCGGATTGTCTCTCCAGGTGATAGATCAGCAGCTCCCCTTCGGGTGGGAACTTCTTCTCGAAGTGGATCGTCGTCTTGTCCTTCTCGAACCAGAGCGGATAGTGGTACCAGCCTCGTATGCACCGGCCCCACACCTTCTTCTTGCCGTGCCTGAAGTAGAACGGGTAGTGGATCCGTTCGGGGCCTATGAAGAAGCGACCGATCCACCTGGCATCGAAGGGACGCTTCCAGCCGATCTCGGTGTCCCGTTCCAGGTGGGTGTCCTTCAGCTCCTCGGCGTGCCAGATGCCCGGGCATGTCAGGTAGGACAGGTAGACACTCCCGCCCGACGGGTCGATCGTGAAGCGGCCGATTGTCCTTCTGGCCCCCTCCGTCGTCAGCCCGAGCTTCGTGGATTGATCGCCCGCCGGCCACGTCGCCACCATCATGCAGTCGCCTCCCGCCACCAGGCCCACAAACAGGTTCATCGATGGCACATGCAGGCGGTCGGCGTCAACGTGGTCGCGCGGATCGAACACCAGATCCACACCGACGTAGGAAGGCACGATTCCGTAGGCGAGCTGACTGTCCTTGATGGTCAGGCGCGCCGATCGACCGGGCCGGAACTCGAAGATTCCTGCCTGGTTCAGGTAGACGGTGCAGGCCGGCTTCGTCTGCGCCGATCCCTTCCGGGACGGCGCGTGGATCTCCACCCCCGGGCCGGTCCGCGCGTCACCTGGGACGAGTCGGTAGGTCGCCGGTCGGCACGTCGGCTCCAGTACGGCAACGCCCCGCTTCTGGAGGCGATCACCTACCCGGGAGTACAGGCCCACGGCACCCGTCTCCGCCTCAAACGACGCCAGAACCGTTTCGCTGGCCATCACCGGATTACCGCGAACCGAACGCGGCAGATCGTCGAGCGGAACCGCACGCCATTCCTGGGTCTTCACCAGGCCCATCTTGGCCGGGAGCGTTTCCTTGGGTAGCCAGACGCTGACGCCGCGCGCCGAGCCAGTTGCGCCAACTGCCACAGAGCCGAGCATCAGACCGATCGTCAGTCCGACGATCGCCGCGGATCTCGGCGGATGCAGACCCTCCATGGACCTCTTCATGGAAACCGTCCCCTCTGCTGATCGCCCCTGGCTCGTCGACAAGGGCAAGCACTCGCTCACTTCGCAGCACCAGGACTTAGCTCGATGCGCTGATCGCACGGCCCCGCCGGGGACACGTCGATCAAACCCGTCCTCCCGGACCAGCCGTCCAAGTGGACGACAATCCGAGCCGGACGGGACCGCTTCGGCGGGTCCACGTGCAACTGTGCGATCTTCCCATCGCCGGCCACACGCAGCTCGAGCGACATCGGCCCGAACGTCGTGACGATGCCCTTCAGCTTCGTCACGGCGTTCGGCCGGGCCCACTTGGCCGGCATACCCTCAAACAGGTGCAGGGCGTCGCCACGTTCCAGAACCAGCAGGTGTCGCACCAGGCGAATGAACTCGGCGCTCGCCCAGTTGTGCGGCATGTCCCCACAGGTCTTGCTGCCCTTACCGACGGGCATCTGCTCTTCCCGCCAGGCGAGCATTGGCGAGGCGTGGTTGGCGAAGGCATACAGGATCTGGCTGGCTTTCTGTCCCTGTCGCGTCCACAGCCATGCATGGCCATAAAACGACGCGAAGTAATTCCAGATCCCCTTGGACAGCCAGCCTGTCCCGAAGACAAGCCCCTCACACTCGACGGCTTTCAGCATCGCCAGGTTGCCGCGGACCAGCGGATCGTCCGCGGGGAAGACCTTGCCCGGGAAGACGGCATGCAGAAACGCCCACTGCGCCCTCTGCGGCGCCACCTTCTCTGCGCCAACCATGCGGATCGGCACGTAGCGATTTGCGTGGGCGTCCTTGCGGGTGTCGCGCTGGGCGGCACGGCGAAACGTCTTGCAGAAATCATCGTATTCGCGTTGCCAGTCGTCGGCCTGTTGGGTCTTGCCCAGCCAGCGGGCGGCGTCGACGGTAGACCGCATGCCCGCCATCGTCCAGTACACGTTCGTGTACTCGGCGGCTTTGCCGCCCAGTCCCCCGTCGCTAAACCCATCGGGGATCAGGCCGGCGTTGGGGGCGCTCGCCTTGGCCGAAGCGGTCTTCCGCATCTGCCGGATGTAGGCAACGCCCCGTTCGATGTTCGACCAGACCCCGTTCAGCCACGACTTGTCCCCGGTCAGCCGGGCGTGGCGCGTGACGGCCCACAACGTGATGCCCGTTTCCTTCCAGTGACCGTCGATGATCATGATGCCGCCATCGTCCCGCTGGAAGCCGAGCAGGTACTTGATGCCGTTGCGGGCCTCTTCGATGCGGCCGAGGAACGTGACCGCCTCCATCAGGAACGATCCGTCGACGACCCAGAGCCCACGGTAACACGTCGGGCCGACCTGGAAGGCAGGCAGGCCGCCCTTGATCTCGCGGGCCTGGTAGATGTTGCGGATGCTCGCGTCCACCAGCGCCTGCACGCCGGCGTCGGGCACGGTGATACGATCGTAGGGTAGGTCGGCCTTCAGCCAGTACTGCTCAGCCTTGTCACGATAGCGCTCGGCCTGGGCGAGCTTGATCGGGATGGGCTTGGCGGTCTCGCCTCTGGCGATGCAGAAGGCGACGGCCCGCGACTTGCCCGGATCGATCTCCACCTGACGGAGATGGAGCACGAGCGTCCCAGCCGCCTGCGTAGCTGCACTGAACGCCCCGGCGGTCGACAGCGTCGTTCGGGACCCAATGCGGACCTGGCGCTTTGCGGGGTTGGCTTCGACGGCCAGCTCGCTCTGGATCGTCAGGGACGGGACCACGATCGCGCCGATCTTCCCCTTGTTGACGAGCCGGGCGATGACGATGTCATGCCGCGGCGGCCCGGACGCGTCCGTCGTTCCCCCACAATCAACGTAGCCCAGGGCGGATTTCGGGCACGGCCCGGCAATCAGTTTGTCCGAAGGCGGCGCCTTGCCCTCCTCGAACACCCACAGGGCGTTCAGGATCGTGTTCTTGTCGGAGGATGCCTCGGCGGCCGACACGGCGAGGTCAATCCACCCATCGCCATTCTCGTCGCGCGCGTCGAAGGCGAAAGCGGCCGGCACGTTCCGGCCCTTTGTCTTGATCATGTCCACCGTGTGGCGGGTCTTGCCCTCGATCTGAAGGTGCAGCACCCGATGTCCTGACGCGGTGTGATGGCCTTCGCACAGGCCGAAGACCACGGTGTAGCGGCTTTTCTTGTCGGCATGGAATCGGTAGCTCACCGCTTCCTTCCACCCCACGGCGATGTTCCGAAACGCGGGGTCGCACACGATCTTGGGCGCCGCCCACCCCGCCAGCCCTGTTGTGTTCCCGATGCGTTCTATGACGATCGGCCGATCGGGCCACGCCTCGTCTCCGCCGATCCGCGGCGCAATCGCGAACGCTTCGGTGACGACTTCGATGGTGCGGCGTCGCGAGACCGTCCGAACGATAGGCACGCGGGGCGAGTGGAGTTGCTGGCGGACCCAATCGGTCCCGCCCGCCATCCCGGCTGTGATCTTGGTCTTGAACCCGTCGTGCGGACCGCGGTAGTCGTACAGCAGGCCGCCGTCCTGGCCGACCAGCGTCTTCTGCCAGTCGTCCGGCAGACAGATCGACGTCTGCCACCACGCCGGCGCGTACCGGAAATCTACGGCCCACGCATTTCCGTCTCCGGATGCGGAGGCTGCGGCAGCAGCGACGCCGGTTGTGAAGATCACACATGCACCCATCACCATGATCCGGACTGGCTTGGCATGTCTGGACACAGCACCATCCTCCCGATCGAATGAGCATAGTTCTGTCTACAAGAGAACGCGTACGTCTACAAGAAGCGCGGGCTTGGCGTCAACAGGTGACCGGGGACGGTCTTCTCGTCTGGCGACACGCAGTCGGTTCCAGCAGGCAAACAGCAGACCGCAGAGATCGCAGGAAGCACCATGGGACGCATCGAGGATAACTGCAGGACAACACGAACGACCGGTTAGCCTGACGGACCGTCGAGCCCCCGAGCGAGGATGCTCCTGCTCGACGACGTTGTGTGGTTTGGCTACTATCTCCTGCCGGGGAGCTTGCGGCGATCTCGGAAACGGAGATGATGATGTCGAGACGCCCGATCGGAAGCGTAGAGCTGGTGCTGCTGATCATGTGCTCCCAACCGATGGATGCGACCGGTGCATCGGCCGTCCAGGCAGAGGCGGAACTCAACCGTCGCTGGGCCGAACGGGCTTTCGCCGAGGCGCCGGATCCATCGAGAATGCGTCATCGTTTGACGGTGGTGCACGAGGACGGCCCGGGCGACACGAAGGTCGGGCGCTGTGCGTTCGGCGGGCCGCTCCGGTTGGGCGATCGGACCTACCAACGCGGGATCGGCGTCAACGCCCGCAGCGTCATGCGGGTGTCACCGGCCGTACCGGCCGCGACGCTCCTGGCCGACATCGGGCTGGACCGCAACGTCGACAACACCAGGGCTTCCGTCACGATGCATGTCGCCGTCGGCGGCAAGGATGTCTTTGCCACGCCCGTGATTCGTCCGACCGGCAAGGTGCAATCCATCGATGTGCCTCTCGAGGGGGCGACCTGTTTCGATCTGGTCGTCAACGACGGCGGCGACGGGCGGGGATGGGACCAGGCCGACTGGGCCGACGCCCGCGTGGTCCTGCAGGACGGCACGGAGGTGTGGTTGGATGATCTGGCCAGGCAGTCGGCCCTGGGGACGGGGCTACCTTTCTCGTTCGTTTACGGAGGTGAACGCTCCTCGGCGTTCATCAACGACTGGCAACGAACAGTCCGCGACGAGGAGATCGACCCCACGAAGCGCCGGCGGACGTTGACGCTGACCGATCCCAAGACGGGCTTGGAGGTCCGCGCGGTCTGCACGATCTACACCGACACGGCGGGCGCGGACTGGACGCTCTACTTCACCAACAAGGGCACGCAGGATACGCCCATCCTCGAGCAGGTGAAGGCCGTCGACGTTGCGGTCAGCCCTGCGCTCGACACGCAGCCCGTGCTGCACCGACTCCACGGCAGCGCTGCGGCCGCCCAGGACTGGCAACCGTTCGATGAGCCGCTGCCGGCTGGAAAGCGGATCGAGTTCGCTCCGCAGCACGGCAGACCGTCGCTGGGCGCTTGCCCGTTCTTCAATCTGTCGTGGCACCGCGGCGGGGTTGTTGCCGCCATCGGCTGGTCGGGCCAGTGGGTCGCTTCGGTGGAACACGTCCAGGGGGTTGTGCGGATCAAGGCCGGCATGCAGCACATGCGTCTGAAGCTCCGGCCCGGCGAGGCCATCCGCAGCCCGCGAATCCTGCTGCTGCACTGGTCCGGGGAGGATCCGTTTCGCGGCTACAACCTGTTTCGACAGACGATGCTGTCCCATGTCGTACCGAAGGTGCGGGGCAAGCCGGTCACCCCGCCGATCGCCCACCTGAGCACCGCATTCTACGAACTGGACAAGGGAACCGAAGCGTCCGTGCTGTCACACCTGGAGGCCATCAAGGGCCTCGGGTTCGAGGTCTTCTGGCTCGACGCCTACTACGGGAGAGACGACTTCCCGACGATCGGCAACTACGTCTTCCCCATCGACCGCGCGGTCAACACGAAACGCTTCCCGGGCGGGCCGAGGGCGATCAGCGACGCCGCGCACGCCGAGGGGATGCGTTTCCTGCTGTGGGCGGAGCCCGAACGCATCACCGACGGCACGCTGATGGCCAAGGAGCACCCGGAGTGGGTCATCAAGGCCGCCGACAACCCCATCGGCCTGCTCAGCCTGTACAACCTCGGCTTGCCCGAGGCCCGCAAGCACATCACCCGGTTCATGACGACGGCCATCCAGGCGTGGGGGATCGATTGCCTGCGAATCGACTACGCCACGCACGCCCTGCCCTGCTGGCAGAAGCTCGACGCAGCTGCGCCCGATCGCACGGGCATTGCCGAAATCCGGTGTGTCGAGGGGCTCTACAAGATGTGGGACGACCTCCTGGCCGCCTTTCCCGACTTGTCCATCGACAACTGCGCCAGCGGCGGGATGCGGATCGATCTGGAGACCTGCTCGCGGTCGATCCCGCTGTGGCGGACGGACGGCACGATCGGCCCGCTCAGCCAGCACGACTTCGACGAGGCCGCCATCCGAAACCAGGTGATGACGGCTGGGCTGAGCCGATACCTTCCCTTCCACACCAGCGGTATGATGGGCGCCACCCCCTATTGGTTCCGAAGCGGCTTCAACGCGGGCATCTCGTTCTGCGAGGACTGCCGCCCGGCCGACTACCCGCGCGACCTGCTCAAGCGGGCAATCGCCGAGGGCAAGCGCATCCGCAAGTACTACTTCGGCAACTTCTACCCCCTCGCCGGGATCACGACGAGCGCCCGCGACTGGTGCGTCATGCAGTATCACCGGCCAGACAAGAGCGACGGGATGATCGTGGCCTTTCGCAGGCATCGGTCGCCTTACACCGCCTTCGCCTGCGCGCTGCACGAGGTCGATCCTGCCGCCGACTATGACGTCACGGAGTCCCACACCTACGAGCCGTCGCGCCCCGTTCGCGTCAAGGGTGCCGATCTGCTGCACTACAGGGCCGAAATTGACGAGCGACCCGGGTCGCTGATCGTCGAATACAGGAAGGTGGGTCCATGACGGGGGTTAGCACCGCAGGGGCGCAGTTTTGCGCTGGCACAAAAGGAGGTCGCCATGCCACTTACGAAACTGAGGGACTTCCTGGACGAGAACAACATCAAGTACGTGATCATCAGTCACTCGCCGGCCTACACCGCTCAAGGGATAGCGGCCTCGGCGCACATTCCCGGCAAGGAGTTGGCCAAGACGGTCATGGTCAAGCTCGACGGCAAGATGGCCATGGCCGTGCTGCCCGCTTCCTACAAGGTCGACTTCGATCTGCTGAAGGCGGCCACCGGCGCCACCGCGGTGGAGCTGGCACGCGAGGAGGAGTTCGCAGACGCGTTTCCCGGTTGCGAGGTCGGCGCCATGCCGCCCTTCGGCAACCTCTATGGGATGGACGTGCTTGTGTCTGAGAGCTTGGCCGATGATGAGGAGATCGCCTTTAGCGCGGGCTCCCACACCGAGCTGCTCAGGCTGGCGTATGCGGACTTCGCGAGGCTGGTCGCGCCGAAGGTTCTGCGGTTCTCATCCCCCAGGGGGTGAGCGTCGCGACAGTCCGATGATCGGGCCTTGCACGGCGCCGCAGGGGCGCGCCGCGTTTGGACTGCGGCGGCTTGACGCCGCTTTCTGCCTCGAACCCCTAGCAGCGCCGGCGCTCGCTCCGCGAGCTTGGAAAGCGGCGTCAAGCCGCCGCACTGCAAGCAGCGGTTCGTGTTGCGCCATCAAGGGCGCGATCCCTGAAACTGAGGACAATCTGCAATGCCAAGAGAACTCACGCGCCGTCAGATGATTCAAGCCACGGGTGCCGCCCTCGCCGCCGGACCCGCCGCCGTTCAGTGCGCCACGCGCCAGAAGCGCCCCGATGGCCTGAACGTGCTGTTCATGATGACTGATGAGCAGCACTACCGTTCGCTCTCTTGCACCGGCAACCGCTACATCACGACGCCGCACATGGATCGCATTGGCCGGGAGGGGGCCTGCTTCACCAACGCGACCTGCGTGACCCCCTACTGCTCGCCGTCGCGGGCGTCGATCATCACCGGCGTCTACCCGCACACGCACGGCATCCTGAGAAACGTCAGCCCCGGCCGATCCAACCAGCATCCCTTAAAGCCAGACGCGTTCGGCAACACCGAGACGCTTCTGCACAAGCGCGGCTACGCCACGAAGCACCGCGGCAAATGGCATCTGGGTGACAAGGGCGACTTCGGCTGCTACGAGTCGTGGACGTACGCCAGCAAGACACCCAGGCAGTATCGTGACTTCTTGGCAGGACATCTGCCCGCCGCGAAATTCGCCAACCACCCGAGTCCGGGCAAGTACCTGGGCCGGCCCGTCGAGATGATCCCTGTCGTCGAGAAGGGCTACCATGCGTTTCACGCGATCCCCAAGAACCGCGTCGCCTACATCTCCATCATCGGCCGCAGCGTCGTGCCGCCGGAGCTGCTGCCCGAGACGCAGATCACCAATCAGGTGCTCAGGCTGATCGACAAGCACGCCGGCGAGAATTTCATGATCACCGCCTCCTGGAGCCCCCCGCACGACCTGTGGGTCATGCCCGAGCCGTACTACAGCATGGTCGACCGCAGCAAGGTCAAGCTGCCCGGCAGCCCTGACGTTCCCCAGTGGGACCAACGCGGCCCCAGCAAGCGACTCGGCGACATCATGGGCCCCGAAGGCATCCGCGAGTACGCCGCGATCTACCATGGCATGGTTAAGTATATCGACGACCAACTGGGCCGCATCCTCAAGAAGCTCGACGACCTGAAGCTCGCAGACAACACGCTGGTCGTGTTCACTTCCGACCACGGCGACATGGTCGGCGCTCATGGCTGCATCGGCAAATCGATCTTCAGCTTCTACGACGACCTCGTTCGGATCCCGCTGTTGATGCGTTTGCCCGGGCGGATCCGGCCGGGCACGGTCGTCAAGCAGCCGGTCAGCCAGATCGACCTGATGCCGACGATCCTCGACTACGCCGGCGTGCCCGTGCCGGGCAAGATCCACGGCCGGTCGACGCGCCCGTTGCTGGAGGGCCGCGATCTCCGCTGGCGCGACTACGCTTTCTGCCAGCGGGCCGAGGTCGCCCGGATGCTGCGTACCGAGCGCTACAAGTACGTCTACCGTCCCAAGCCCCGGGTCGTGGCCCTCTATGACCTGAAGAACGATCCGGATGAAGACCACAATCTCGCCGCCGACCGGGGCCAGGCCAAGACCGTCCGCCAAATGCACCGACGCTTGCTGGAAGTCATGGACAACGACGCCGACCCGACGCGCGACCGATTCGCCGGAGACCCATTGGGCTGATCCATCAAGCCGCCGCACTCCAAGAGGGACCCCCTTTATTTCACGGGGGAAATGTGCAGGTGAGACTCACGGGCGCTGCGCCTGCCGTCGTCTGCGCATCTCGGCCAACTCCTCGGCGCAGTCGGGACAGAATCGCAGCGGGATCCCCGTGCGCAGGTTCGCCAAGACGGCCCCGACGGGATTCTGCTTAATCCCCTTGAACATCACGCACCGGGCGTGGGTGCAGTGGGACGTGCTGGCGGCCGAGCGGTGATGGTCTCGGGCCGGGACGCCCAGCCAATGCCCGACCTCGTGTACGAGCACGGTCGCCTCGATGGTCTCGCGTGAAATCGGGCCGACGGCGAACTTTGACATAGGGCCGCGATGAAGCACGATGACGGCCGTCGTTCGCTGCCCCCCGCGCCGGTATCTGATGAATCCGAACGTCGCCTTGCCGTGGTCGGTGTTCTGGACGACGACGAGCACGGCCGCCGGTTCGTTTCCCGCGGGAATCTGCGCCCAGCCGGCCTCGCTTACCTCCTTGGCGTCCAGCACGCCCTGGGCGGCGAGGCCCGTGTCCTGGCCGGCCACCACGTTGACGTCCAGACCCGCCTGGTCGGTCATGACCTCGCGTAGCTTCTCGAGGGCGTGGTCGCTGACGCGATGCGGCCCGGTCGTCGCGACGAGCGCAAACGACGTCACGTCTCCCCGCGTCCAGGCGTCCGCCAGATCGGCCTCGGCCACCGGCGTTCGCTCATCCGAGACCGCCGGCACAGCGTTGCCGTCCCCCTCGCACCCACCAGCGACGAGCGCGACGATGACAACGGATGCGATCCCCCTGCCGATCCAGCTCAAGTACCCCTTCAGCGATCCCGGCATCGTCAGGCCTCCGTTTGGCAGACAGCCTTCCGCCAGTGTACCGTCGAACGCTCGTGTCCGCGCGGGCACGTTGCCATTTTGGCACCTTCCGTTTCTGATTCGCAGACCGAACCCATTAGCGCACCAGCCCCGACCCCCTATAATCCCGGCACGGCATTTGTGGGAGAGGGACCTGCTACATGCTCATCCTCGCCGCCGATATGCAGCTCCACTACGTCGACTGGGCATTCATCGTAGGCTACTGCGTCCTGGCGTTCGCGATCGGGATCTACTTCTCGAAGCGGGCCAGCCGGAACATGAGCGAGTTCTTCGTGGCCGGGCGAAACCTGCCCTGGTGGCTGGCGGGCACGTCGATGGTCGCCACCACCTTCGCCGCCGACACCCCGCTGGCCGTCTCGGGCTTCATCCGTTCCGAGGGCATCTACTACAACTGGCTGTGGTGGAACGCGCTGATGGGGGGCATGCTCTGCGTGTTCTTCTACGCACGGCTCTGGCGACGCGCGGGCATCCTGACGGATATGGAGTTCATCGAGCTGCGGTACAAGGGCCGCCCCGCCTCTGCCCTCCGCGGGTTCATGAGCGTCTACGGCGGGGTGTTGAGCAACTGCATCATCATGGGCTGGGTCATGCTGGCCATGGTCAAGATCTGCGAGGTGATGCTCGGCTGGCCAAAGGTCACGAGCATCGCCGTGCTGGTCATCCTGGCCGTGGGCTATACCGTGCTGTCGGGCTTCTGGGGCGTGGTGATGACCGACCTGATCCAGTTCATCATGGCCATGACCGGCTCGATCGCGCTGGCCGGGATCGTCCTGTGGAAGATGGGCGGACCGGCGGGGATGGTCGACCAGGTTGCCGCTGCGCCGAGCGTCGACCTGAAGATCTTCGACATGGTTCCTAACTGGGAGACGGCCGGCAAGCTCGCATTGATTACGTTCGTCATCCAGGTCACCCTCCAGTGGTGGGGCGGCGGGCAGGGCGGCGGCTACATCGTGCAGCGGCTCTTCGCTACGCGAAGCGAGAAGGACTCGGTTCTGGCCATGCTCTGGTTCAACTTCGCCCACTACGTCCTGCGCCCCTGGCCGTGGATCATCGTGGGGCTCGCGTCGCTGGCCTACTTCCCGCTTGCGGCGGGCGAGGACCCGGAACTGGGCTACCCGCGGATGATGGCGAGGTTCCTGCCCGTCGGCCTTCGCGGGTTGATGGTCGCATCGCTGCTGGCCGCCTTCATGAGCACCATCGACACCCAACTGAATTGGGGAGGCTCGTATCTGATCAACGATCTATACAAGCGGTTCATCAACCGCGACGCCTCCCAGCGCCACTACGTCAACGCCTCTCGTGTGGCGATGCTGCTGCTCATCCTGCTCGGCGCGCTGGCCGCCTGGAAGAGCAAGAGCATCGCGAGCGCCTGGATCTATCTGATGGTCCTGACGTCGGGCGCGGGCTTCGTCGGGCTGCTGCGGTGGTTCTGGTGGCGGGTCAATCCCTGGTCAGAGATCACGGCGCTGGCCAGCTCGTTGGTCATCGCCAACGGCCTGCATTGGGTCGAGCTCATTCGCACCCCGGGCTTCCTCGCCAATCCATTGCTCTCGTGGCAAGTCTGGGTCTGGACCGAGCCGATCATGCCGCAGCTGGAGTGGTTCTACTCCAAGGATGCTTTCGCGATTCGGCTGCTCGTGGTCATCCTGGTCTGCACGGCGGCCTGGGTCATCGTGACGCTACGGACCGAGCCCGCGCCCGCCGAGCATCTCCAGAGCTTCTACCGCCGCGTTCGTCCCGGCGGCTGGTGGGGCCCCATCGCCAGGAGTTGCCCCGACGTGCAGGGCGAGCGGGCGATCGTTGGATGGGTGGGTTGGTTCGCTGGCGTGATCTGCATCTACACGGGCCTGTTCGGCATCGGATACCTGTGTCTGGCCCGTACCGCTCCTGGGCTGGCCTGCCTGGCCGTCTCGATCCTGACCGGCGGGTTCATGGTCTGGCGGGCATCCTCCGAACCACCGACCGCGCAGATCAGCGGGGCGGGGTTTCCGGTCGTGCCGCCGGCTCCCGGTGGGTCCGACGAGACTGCTGTCACTTGAAGAGGGACATCGCCTTGACGACCGCCCGGCGGGCGTAGCGTGCATACTGTTGCATCGTCCCGTCAAACAACTGCGTGCGATGCGTGATCTCGAAGTTGATGGGCTTGGCGTATCCGGTCTGCTTGATCCACGCCATCGTCCTCGCCCAGTCGATCGTGCCGAAGAACGGCGGCTGGTGTTCGTCCTTCTCGCCGTGGTTGTCGTGGAGGTGTAGCGCGATCAGCCGGTCACCGAGGCCTTGCAGATGGCCGAAATCGCCGGCCTGGTGACTGTGCCCCGAGTCGAAACACCACCCGACGAAATCCCATGGGTATCCGTCAAGGAACCACTCGACGATCTTGGCGCTGTAACCGCTGCGGTTGCCCATGTTCTCGACGGCCAGCCGAACGCCCCTCTTTTCGCACAGCTTCCGCATCGCGTTGAAGGCCTCCGCGGTTCGTCGCAGCCGATCCCGGCCCACAAAGCCCGTCCGGCCCTCGCCGGGGGGATGCACCACGACGGCGTCCCCGCCGACGGCTGCACAGAACGTGATTCGGTTCTTCAGCAATTGCAGATAGAGCGCCCGACCCTCGGCGTCGGGCGCGTCGATCCGCGCACGTCGCGTGGCCGTCCCGTGCACGTCGATGCACTGTAGCCCCGCATCCGCCAGCGTCTCGGCCAGATCGTCCATGTCGCGCCGGCTGTAGAGCCGCTCGTTGTCCCAGTCGTCGCACCAATGCACGTACCGAAACCCCACCCGGCGCAGCAACGCGAACTTCTCGGGCCGCGTCGGGCCGAACGTGTAGTCGAACATGTCCGTCGTGATGCTGGCGGCGCGGGCCATGCCCGGTCCCCCGAGTCACCTTTCCGATCACACGTCCAGACGACGAACGCGGATCGACTACGAAAACAGCGACGTCACCTGCCGAACCTTGTCTGCACTGGCCAGCCCCACCGGACAGGCGTTGCTGCAGGCGGTGCAATCGCCGCAGCGCGACGCCAGCGCCGGCAGGTCCCCGGGCAGGTCGCGATACGTATGGAGCGCGTAGTTGCAGTCGTATCCCTGCTCGTGATACATCCGGATCCGCATCAAGTCGTTCACCGGGATGCCCTGCGGACAGCTGTTCGTGCACCGGTTGCACATCAGGCACGCACCGGCCCAGCGGCGGTGGAAGTCATCGGCCAGCCGACGCTCCCGCGGCGTCATCGCGGTCGTGCGCAGGTCGAGCTGCTTGAGCGTGTGGACTTCCTGAATCGCGCCGAACGTGTAGAGCACCGTGTCGCAGCCTGCAGCCAGCAGCGTCTTGCAGTGCGCCTGGAAAACTCTCGTCCCGGCCTTCATGGCCTCGCGGGCGTTGCTCTTCATGGAGATCACGCCCAGGCCCTGCTTCTTGAGCTTGCCCAGGTTCTCCACATAGCGAGGCCCCTCGTCCTTGAACTTGGCGAGCTGCTTCTTGTTGATGTGTTTGGGAATGTCCCCACCGTTGGCGTACTTGGCCGCCAGGATCGGCTGCGTCGTCAGCAGCGCCGCGTCGAAGTAACCCGGCGCCTTGGCCAGCACCATCTCGAACACGTCATTGAGGGCGCCGTGACAGACGAAACCCGCGAACTTGATCTTGCCCTTCTTCTTGAGCGCATCGTGGAGCTTCCGGAGCTGATCGAGGCGGGCAGGATCCGGGTTGTGCAGCGTCGGCAGGTAGATGTCGACGTGATCGGTGTGCAAGGCCGTGAGCATCTCGTCCAGCTCGGGCTCGAGATCGTCGCGCTTGCCCTTGAGGCAGAGCACCAGCTTGTCGCGCATGCCGGGGTTGGCGGCGAAGACCTTGCCCATCGCGCGAATCGCGTTTCCGCCGGTATAGGTCGAGGAGTTGTGCACCATGTTGACGCCGGCCTGGACGACCGACTTGAGCACCGCCCCGCCCCTGCCGCCGGCCGTGTGGAGCGAGCCGTAACTGACCTTGGTCACCTGGAGCTTCGTTCGCCCCAGCGGATTGGTGGGAAAGGTCGTCTCGGCCGCGTTCACATCGGCCGCCAGGCCGCCTGCCACCGATCCGATCCCCGCAGCCGCCGCGCCCTGCAGGAACCGTCGCCTCGTTACTTCTGAGTTCGATCGCTCGTTCATGAATCACGTCTCCCTTGACCCGCCGTGTTGCCGGGGCGACCCTCGATTCCGGCCGAACCGTTCCGACCGCATCAGACGACCGAAGGGTCGAATCAGCATTGTCCCGAACCGAACCGCCGAAGGCAAGCGCGCGACAAGAGCCGACACGACCGATGGCGGACACGCACGGGAATTCGCTTGCACCCGACCCCGGGCCCCGATACCACGGGTCCCAATGCGCGTTCCTCCTGCCAGGCCGCGCACGGAGGACGGACCATGTCGCTGATCTTGACGGTGATTACCCCGCTGGCGGCCGTGCTTGCGACGGGCGCGCCGGGGTCCACCTCGTCAACCCAGCCTGCCTCGGCGACAGACCACGTCGTCTGGCAGCGATCTGCCGGGCAGGTGGTCATCTGGGATGCACGACCGGAGTTGGGCATCGGCTCGCATGGCCTGAGTCAGGAGCACATCAACCTGATCAAGCAGCTCGGGATACGACTGGTCCGCGTGACGCTCTACTGGAACCGGATCGAGTCCGGCAAGGCGGGCCAGTGCGATGCGGAACGCCTGAAGGCATTTGACGAGCTTGTCGCCCGGGCCAAGGCGAACGGCATTGCCCTGCTGCTCGTGGTTCACGCCCCGCCCGGCGAGCTGGATCGGTACGAACGCCGCGCCGAGGCCTATGCTCGCTTCAGCTGCTTCGTCGGCGCGATGGTCCGGCGGTATCCGTCGGTCCTGTACTGGGAGCTGTTCAACGAGATGGACGTCGCGTTTACCAAGATCTTCGGCGCCCAGCAGAAGGACGTGCCGATGCGACGTCGCGGTCACCTCTACGCCGAGATGCTGAAACAGGCCTATCCGGTGATCAAGGCGGCCAACCCCAAAGCCTGGGTCCTCACCGGCGGGATGAGCGACTTCCGCGAGTTCCCCGAGGGCATCTATGAGGCCGGTGGACGCGCGTTCTTCGACATCATGAACCTGCACACCTACGGCGTGCCTGTCTTGTGGTCGTTCGTCGAGCGTGGCCGGATCCTCCGCGAGATCATGCGGGCCCACGGCGATGTGGACAAGCCGCTCTGGAACACCGAATTCGGCATCGACGCCGGCAACATCGTCGGCGCTTGGGGGTATCCCCACGCGCAGACGCCGGCGAAGGACGACGCAGCCACCTTCGATGAGCTGCACCTGGAGCAATGGAAGGCCTGCATCGAGTGGAACGCCAAGCATCGCCTCTATCAGAAGATCCTGCCGTATCAGCTCCACGCCCACAACGAGCGTGACGACGACGGCAAGATCAGGCAAACCGCCCGTCTCCCAGCCGGCCACACGATCGACGACTACGGGTTCGGCATCCTCCGCCGCGACGGCAAGATACCCCGGCCGACGTATGAGTGGCTGGCCAAGACGCGCGTCAACGCCGACATCCTGCGGGCGCCGACGCGCAGGCTCAGCATCGAATACGTCCCGAGATTCACGGGAACCCCGGCGGGCGGAGTCCGTCCCAAGTGGCATGATCTGGTCCGGCTGCCGGATCTGACGTTGGACAGCCTCGTGCCGACCGTGCTCGAGATGAAATGACAGCCCGGTCGCGAAGGTGCACAGCATGTTGCGGATCGGTCGGCTCGAGCTCGATTTCCCGGTCGTCCAGGCGGCGCTGAGCGGCTACAGCGACCTGGCGATGCGACGGGTCGCTCGGCTGCACGGGGCGGACTTCACGTTCGACGAGGTCGTGCTCGACCAGCTCGCCCTGAGGCCCGGCAAGCATCAACGACGCATCCTCAATGTCGCGCCGGATGACCATCCCGTCGGCGGGCAACTCATGGGGTCCGAGCCGGACAGTATCGCGCAGGCCGCCGACGCGATGGCGCACGCGGGCTACGATTGCGTCGACCTCAACTTCGCGTGCCCGGTCCGCAAGGTGCTGGCTCGCGGGCGCGGCGGCGCCTTGTTGAGCCGGCCCGAGACTGCACTGGCGATCGTTCGCAGCGTCCGCGACGCGGTGGCAGGTCGTTGCCCCGTCACGGTCAAGCTCCGCACCGGTCTGGATGACACCGACGAAAGCGAGCGCCGTTTCTTCGAGATCCTGCACGGGGCGTTCGAGATCGGCATCGACGCGGCCATCGTCCATCCGCGGACGGTTAAGCAGCGCTACGTCGGACCCAGCCGATGGGACCTGCTGGCCCACGTCAAGAAGCACGTGGGCGATCGTGTGATCCTGGGCAGCGGCGATTTGTTCTGCGCGGAGGACGTCGGCCGGATGCTGGAGCATACAAGCGTGGACGGCGTGACGCTGGCACGCGGGTGCATCGGCAATCCGTGGATCTTCCGCGACTGCCGGGCGCTCTTGGCGGGCAAGCCCCTGCCGCCGTCACCCGATGTCTCGGAGCAAGGACGGACGCTCGTACAGCATCTGGCCTGGATCATCGACCTCCACGGCGAGCGCCGGGGCTGCCGGATCATGCGGAAGTTTGCGATCAGCTATGCTCAGCTGCATCCCCACGCGCTCAAGGTCCGCGACGCCGCCGTGCGGATCAGCAGTCCGTCACAGTGGCGGGCCTTCCTCGACGAATGGTACGCCCCCGACAAGGATTGACCCGCGCCGACAGGTGCGTTAAAGGGGTCAGGAGTCTTTTGTGCGAAGCACCCTCTGGGCCGTTCCGGTAAAGAACTCCCGACCCCTTTAGCGCACGGAGGACGCGCCGCGATGCCGCAGCCCACCGTCAGCATCATCATCCCGACGTATAACCGCAAGGCTCTGCTCCAGCGGTGCCTCAAGCTCCTCTACCGCAACACCTGCGTCGACAAGGAGGTCATCGTCGTCGAGGGCGGCAGCACCGACGGCACGCGCGAATGGCTGGGCGACTGCAAGGACTGCGAGGGCCTGAAGGTCATCCTCGAGGATAAGCCCGAGGGTTCGATCACCGCCCACGACAGGGGATTCCGCGCGGCGACGGGCACGCACCTCGCCTGGATCAACGACGACGCCTACTATCTGCCGGGCAGTCTGGAGGCCGCCCTGGCTTTCATCCAACGCCCCGACCTGAGCGACGTCGGCATCGTCGGCTTCTACCACAACATGCGCCAGAAGTGGAACCGCCTCGACGAGGTGATCCGCGACGGCCAGGCGTTTCACTTCTACAACGTTCGCACCTACCCCTACGCCAACTTCGGCCTGATGCGCCGCGAGCTGATGGAGCAGCTCGGCTTCCTGGATCGGCGGTTCCGCGCCTGCGCGTGGGACCCCGACATCTCGCTCGCCGTGCAGATCAAGCTGGGCTTGAAGGTCATCGGCTGCCGCCAGGCCATCGTCTACCACGACGAGCTGATGGACGACCGAAAGATGGACGACGTCCACCAGTACAACGACGAAGACAACGCCAAGCTTTTCATCAAGTGGGACCTCCCCGAGAAGAACACCTACCCCGACCCCGCCCCCGCCTACCAAGACATGCTCCGCCGCCGCCGCCTGACGGAGCCCGATTGGCCCGATGTGCGTTAAAGGGGTCGAGCGTCTCTTGCCGAAGATAAAAGGGGGTCGTATGCAAAGCACACTTCGGGGCGTTCCGGTAAAGACCGATCTGACCTGTTATTCTCCGAAACGAGCCTATCCGCCGACGAACGTGCGCACTTGACGGGAGCGAGCCGTTCATGGATAGATGGGGCGCCTATCGTGTTCTCGTGGGACCGCGTCGGGCCGAGGTCCCTGACCGATGTTGGGATGGGAGCCTGGGACCCACGATGTCCGTGACCGGCTGCCACGGCGCGGCCCAGAGCGAAACGACCCTCTCAGAGAGAACAAACGGGAGAGACCGCTCCACTAAGGAGTAGAACGCTGCAACCTTGACGCACAACGCGCTTTTGTGGGAGGAGCCGTTCGATGCCGGATGAGGCTACCCCAGGAGATATCGTTGCATTCTGCCACCTTCCGAAGACCGCCGGCACCACCATCGTCTATCTCATGCGCCGACACTTCGGGATGAGCCATGTCGACGTAGGGCGGCGCGAGGTCGTCCATGATGGGCCTCGCGTGAAGCCCTATTTCTACGGGCCGCAAGACCTGCGCGCCGATATGAAGCTATATCCTGCCGTTCGGAGCATCTCGGGCCACTACCTGCACCCTTGCACGGACTTCGAGGAATTTCAGGATCGACTGGTCTGGCACACAATACTGCGAGAGCCCGTGAGCCGCTTCCGCTCGCAGTACCTACACGAGGTAGAATTCATAGGCAGGCAAATCGACTTCCCCGCATGGCTCCAGACATACATCCGAAACGACGCAATGGTCCGCCACTTGGCTGGAGAGCTAAACCTGGACGCAGCCATGGAGATCCTCGCGACGCGGATGGTATGTGTGGGTCTCCAGGGCCGGTTCGACGAGTCGCTACTGCTGCTCAGACATCGGTTGGGCCTGGAGGACTTCGACATCGGTTACCCCGAGCCCAAGAATACAGCTACGCAACGTCGGAGCCCCTCGGTCTTGTCCCCCCGACAGCTCAGGCGGAAACTCGTGGGTCGTCCCACGTTCCCGATCCCCGACGATGTGCACCAGCGCAACCTCGAGCATCTTGACAAGTACCAAGACGAGATCCGTGCGAGCAATGAGTTGGACATCAAACTCTACGACTTCGCCGTCAAGGAGATCTGGCCAAGGCAGGCGAACGAATACGGCGGCCCAGACAAGCTTGAGCGGGACGCAGAAGCGCAGGTCCGCGCCGGGGGTATCGGCTTGGCGAACCGCTGGCGACTGGCCAGCAGTGCCGCCTACCGTAATCTGGTCTACAAGCCCTACTTGCGCTTGGTCCGGAGACGGCGGACCTGAAGTTGCCCACGCGTTTTGACGCGCGGTTTCAGTCACACCCCGGCGCTTCGTCGCCGGGGCCGCCGTAGAAGAACCAGTTTCGCCACGCGTCCTCCGAGCTGTAATGCGGGCCGTGCACGTTGTAGCAGGCTGCGTCCGTTGGCGTGATCGTGCCCGAATCCCACCACCAGTAGGTCGTCGGTGCCCAGAAGAAGGTCATGTTCCTGAAGTAGGCCGCGTGCTGCCACCAGTCCTCGGCGAAGTCGCCACTTCCCATGTCCGTCGAGGTCGCCGCGGGGGCCGCCGAATCGTAGATCTCACCGTACCAGTCCAGTCGATCCGCCTGGTCGCGAATCCCGCTGGCCGAGAAGAGCGTTCCCTCGGCAGGATCGCTCTCCTTGTACTTTGGATAGTATCCGGCCCACTCGCCGGCGGCCTTGACCCACCAATTCCCCAGATGGATTCTCACCTCGACGTCGAGGGAGTACTGGTTGCCCCCCTCCGTGCTCTCCCAGGGCACGAGGGACATGCCGGGCGCTACCGTAGAGCTGTACTGGATCCAGCCGTCCACGAGCGTGTTGTACCCGGCCACCCAGTCGCCGCTCACGGTCCCGTTGGTGCGGAAGTAGGTGAAGAAGTGGGGACGTAGGTTGCCGTTGAGGCTCTGGTTCTCGATCTTGCCGGCTTCGATCGCCTGCATGGGGGTGCCTCGGATGACGGCCACCTGGGCAATGGACGTTTCGTTGTTCACCGGGCCCGTCGTATTCCAGATGTTGATCCTGCCGGCGGAGCCGTAGAAGGTTCCGAAGCGATGCCACGCGACGTAGTACCGGTCATTCGACGCGGGCGACGGCGGCGGCATCTTCTTGAGCACATCTGCGGGATCCTCCGGCGGGATGTCGACGGCGGCGAGGTAGGCCTCGACGTCGAACCGAACCACCGGGACGGTCCCCTTCGGGCCTTGTGCGTTCGGTTGGACCTGGACCTCGGTCAGCGCGGGCTGATCCTCCCCGACGTCTCCAGGCGCAGTCTCGTTGGGCTCCTGTGCTTGCTGGCCGTCCTCGGGCGCTGCGGTATCCCCTGCGTCGTCAGGAGGGTCCTCGATGATCCCGCTGCTGGTCTGAGACTCAGGCCGAATCCAATCGATCGTCTGGCCGGACTCGGTCACCGTCGTGGCGACGATGTCTCTTTGGCTCTGTCGCTCCTCGAAGTACTTGCGGATGCGATCGCGCCGCTTCTCCAGCTCCCTCTCCCCTTGACCCCCTGGCCACAAGAGGCACCCAGCCAGCAGCGGAGCGAAAACCGAAAGAACGGTCAGAAGTGTGCTCGGTTGGAGATCGGATCGACGAGGTGACATGATCTTCTCCTTCCGGATGATGTGAGTGTTGCGAGATGTGCACCGCGCCAGGTGGCGCCGGCTTGTTCCGTGTAGGATACCCGAACCGCTGGCGATGCACATACAGGAATATCCGAGGCAAGCCAGTGCGACGGGGTCAGGCACCTTCTTTCGTGCGGCTCGGCTGCGCCTCGCTCGCACCGTAAAAGGTGCCAGACCCGAATGGCATGAAGCCAAGCCGCTTCTTCCGTAAGGCCCTTCCTTATAACAACTTGTAGGCTCTTGCGCCTAGAGCGGCCTCCGGTAATGATGTTGTGGGTCTGAATCCAGGCAACATCAAACGGAGGCCACGGATGGCTACTATCCCGCGTTGGAGGCGGCTCGTCAATCCTCAACTG
>Ga0180432_10000099_pt1 | contig 130899 bp, 95 predicted proteins | sample SS_ome_10_FD_132414 | JGI IMG/M metagenome (GOLD analysis project Ga0180432, IMG submission 132414) | Hypersaline lake sediment archaeal communities from the Salton Sea, California, USA - SS_1_MS_2 metaG | ecosystem: Environmental > Aquatic > Non-marine Saline and Alkaline > Hypersaline >... | reverse complement strand
GCAGCATGGGAAACCGACCGAAACACCGCCCGGGCGAAGGCGAACTGGCAATTCACCGCTGATGACGCACGGATCAAGTTGCGGAAGCTGTATCCATCAATTGAGTAGCGACAGAGCACTAGATCGGTTTCCGACGGGTGTTTCACTCGTCCACTCGGCGTCTTCGCTGGAAGAGGCCAGGCGGATCTTCTCGGCCTACACGGCAAGCGCTGGGGCGCCGTGATCCGCGAGAACGAGCGCAGGAGGACTCGAAAATGCGGTGGGGTTGCACGCATCTCGTCGTGATCACGGCAGCGCGGGTCGCTGCCTTCCCGTCCGGCCTTGCCGCGGAGCCGGCCGTCTCCCTCCGCCTGCCCGACGACGTGCCGCCCGTCGTCGTCGCCTGCTTCTGGCGCCAGGAAGACTTCTCGCCGGAAGGCTACCGGTCGTCACTGGACCTGCTCGCGCAGCATACCGGGGCAAATCTCCTGATGACCAGCCTGCGCGCCCGCGACAGGGAGGTGACCAACAACGCCGTCCACGCCCAGATCAAGGCCGGCGCCAGCTACGCCCGGAAGCATGGCATGAAGATCGCGATGGATCTCGACGTGCGGCTGGCCCGCAAGGCCTTCCAGAAGGCCCACCCCGACGAGCTGCAGCAAATGCTGCGGCTCCGCGAGGTGGACCTCCAAGCAACGGGGAAGGCGTCCCTTCGCATCCCGAGCACGGACCTCAACGATCACTACACCGGCGCGACGACGCACTACGTGCCCCTGGCGGGACGCCTGTTGCGCGCGTACGCGTACGTCCGCACGCCGGACGGGATCCTGCCCGAAACGCTGCGTGACATCACTCAGACCTCGTGCAAGACGGTGGTTCAGGACGCCAAGGCGGTGACCGTAGAGATCGCCTGCAGCCCGAAGACCAAGGGGCACAAGGCCTGCGTGATGGCGGCGTTCACCCATTTCGCCCCCGCCGTGTTCGCACCCCACCTGGATGGTTTCCAGCGGCGGATCATCGAGCGATACGGCGATACCGAGATCGTCGGCGTCTGCAAGGACGAGTGGGGATTCCCTCCCTGCTACGACGGCTGCCCCGCCAAGAACGACTACTGGTACTCGAGATACCGCGCCGCCGCCTACGCCAAGCGGACGGGCGGGCGCGATCTGCTGAGGGATTGTTTGTTGATGACGTTCGGCGAGCGCGGTCGGCTGCGCGAGCGTCAGGCCGCGATCAACCACTTCATGGAAATGTCCACGCTACGAAACGCGGCCATCGAGCAGGATTTCTACCGTACGACCAAGAAGGTCTTCGGCCCGTCGGCAATCGTGGCGACACACCCGACCTGGTACCCGTACCCGGGCAAGCGGGAATTCAAGAAGAACGGCCTGGACTGGTGGATGGCCACCCGTGACCTAGCGCAGACCGACGAGGTCACGCCGTACTGTGCCCGGACCTCGCTGGCCAAGAAGTGGGGCAGCGCCGTGTGGTACAACATGTACTACTCCTCGAACGTCGCGGATTACAGACGAGAGATCTGGTCGCACGCCCTGGGCGGTGGGCGGATCGACTTCCATCCCGTCTATCCGTGGAAGGGCAAGATGCCCCGCAGCGAAATCTACAAGGCCCTGTTGCGAGGCGGCATCATGCGGGGCGATTGCCGCATTCGACTGCTCAACTTCATCACCAACGCCCCGCTCCACTGTCCGGTGGCGGTCATCTTCGGCCATGCGTGCGCGATGAATTGGGCAGGACCGACATATGACGACGTCGGACTCGGCGTGGCGGACGGTCTGTGGCGCGCGGGGTATCCGGCCGACCTGATCCCAAGCAGCGAGATCGGCGACCCGGCGTTGAAGATCGCCAAGAACGGGTCCGTTCAGTACGGCCCACAGCGGTATCGTGCGGTCGTCCTGTACCATCCGCAGTTCGAGCGGCCGACAACCGCCGCGTTCTTCCACAAGGCGGCCTCGGGGCCCACTGCGCTACACTGCGTCGGAACGTGGACGCGGAACTTCGAGGGAAGGGACTTCGACGGCAAGGCCGCGCTACCGGCAAAGATGAAGGGCGCGCCTGACGACGCGTCAGTCGTCCAGCAGGTCATTGCAGTGTTGCGAGCGGCGGGCATCGCAGCCCAAACGCCGGCCAGCAGAACGATGACACGATTCCACCGAACCAGCTGCGCCCCGCCCCCTGCCGGTCACTGTCGCCTCATCGACGGCACGCAGATTCTCGTCTCCGGGGCCAAGGAGGTCACGGGCGACCCCATCCGCAAGACGCTTCAGATCCACGACAGGACGGTCACCGTCGATGCGGTCGGCGTGGTTGGCGTCCGTTTGCGCAAGGACGGACAGCTGGACGCGATGGCAGCGGGTGGGCTGAAGCTCTTCGACCTGAAGGGCCACACCGGTGTGAGGATTGAGCTGCCCGAGCGGATCGACGTCGCCCTGTGGCGCGACGACCAGGGCAGGATGCGCGGCGTGCTCCAGGGATGGCGCGGCCCGGTTCCGAAGCCCTTGGCAGCGCTGACCGCAAACTGGGTACGCCTGGCGCTTCCCACGCCGTTGCCGTAGTCGCCACCAGCCCCCGGGCGCTATCGCCCCCAGGGCGTCAGGCGGACGGACACCATCTGGAACGGCTTCACGTCCATCTCCACGCCGTTGTCCTTGACCGGGAGATCACCCTGCGGCGTCTCGAGGACACTGACTCGCTGCGCGGCCTTGACGCACCAGGGCGCCCTGAACGCCACCCGGGCCTTGGCGGGCCGGCCGTCGAACTCCCGCAGACGCATGATCACCGCGTCGCCTTCCCGCGACCACGTCAGCCCCGTCATCATCACGTTGGCCGGCGTGATCGACACCAGGCCACCCCGATCGGCAGGTCTCTGGCCGGTCCGCCCCTTGGGCAGGTACGCAATGGGCATCGGCGTACAGTAGTCCACCGCGTGGCGGTGCGCTGACGAGACCGACTCAGCCGATCGCGGACGCGACGCCAGCGAGAACTCGAACTGCAGTTCCCCTCCCTGCGACGCCGGGAAGTTCGTGAACCAGTAGTTGTTGAACAGCCACATGTAGAAGACCGGACCGGGCGGAGTAAGCCGCTCCTGGTACTGTCCGACGTGGATGTCCCCGATCTGCGCGAGCGGCGTGGCGCGGCTGGCGACGATGACGTCCAAGCCGCCCGGCACCTTCTCGCCGATACGCACGTAACGCTGAATCGAATGGTAATCCGACGCGGTCCCGTCGATCTGGCCCGGACCGGGCTGGAACGTCCCTCCGACCGCGTCAATGTCGAAGACCGGCTTGTTGAGGGCCAACGGAAACGCCAGGTAACCCGCCTCGGGACTCGTCGTGGCGGGCTTGTGGAGCGTCACCCGGATGTCAAGCCGCGGCGTTCGCCGGTACAGGATCAGCTCGCAGTCGACCGTGTGCCCGTCAGCGATCTTCGACCGGACGTGAAGGCTCTTGACCAGCGGCCCCCTGTGTCCGCCGACCACGGAGGCACCGGTCGGAACGGCCCGGTCGAACCTCGGGTCCTTGCGCGGCGGCCAGAACATCCCCCGACCCCGCCCGTCCGTCACACGCTCATAGACGTATTGCAGCAGTCGGAATCCGTTCTTGCCGGCCAGCTCCCGGTCGGCACGCTTGTCACGCAGGCTGAAGATTGCGCCCGTCTTCGGGTCGACCTCCACCCAGTAGCAATCGTTCGCCAGCGCGTTGCCGCCGCCCTCCAGGTCGGTCGTTGCATCCGGCGCAGCAGCCGCATCGTCGATCCGCAGCACGCGGTACCCCAGCGCTGGCACGGGCGGCACGTCGATGGCGTACATCGCGTCGTAGATCGGCGCGCCGCCCAGCTTCTGAACCGTCACCGTCTTGCCCGTAGCCACGTCGACGAGTCGCAGCTCCTTGTGCCCATACAACGCCGGGGCGGGGATGCGGAAGACGTGGACGCCGCCACGCGGCCAGGACGACGGGTTCTCGATCACCAACGACGGCCCCGACGTGGGAATCCCCGCAGCCCCCGCCTCGCGCGCCGCGTCGTGGATCGACGCCGTCAGCATCGACGCCTCATACGCCTGCGCCGACTTGTAGCCCCACTGCGCCTTGGTCATCCAACTCTCCGGCCGGCTGATGCTGCCCGCGTAACCCCAAGTGTGCTCGTCGAACATCAACGTTCGCCGAAACGCATGCCTGATCTTGCCGGGCAAGTCGGGGAAATGGCGCTGCGGCGCAGACGCGGCCAGCAGCGCGATCGCCGACTCGAGTTCCTCGTGCGTCCGGCGGATCATCGAGACCTCCTGGACCGCCGTGCCGTTCCCGTCGGCCCACCAGTCGCACCACGCCCTGCGAACGCGCGGCAGCGTGTCGCCGGACTCGGCCTCCACCGATTCGAAGAAATCGCGAAACGTCGCCACGCGGAGCTTCGGCCAGACGTAGCGGGCGTTCCAGTTCTTGACCAGGTCACACACCCGCGGGGACGGCCACGCGTCGTCCGTGCCGTAGCCCGACATCTGCAGCAGCACCGAGGTGTGCGGGTAGCCGGTCTCCTTCGCCGACGCGTCAGGCTTGCCCGAGACCATCCGCTGGATATGCCGTGGGCCGGGCGGACGCGCCAGCTCCTTCAGATAGCCCGCCAGACGCCCCGCCACCTGGCCCGGATCGGTCGTGCCCCCGAAGTAGTTCCCGGCCATGTAGTGCTCGCCCCGCCACGTCAACACCGACGACCCGTCCGGCGATTCCCAGTGCAGCCCCGTCGGCCGATCGAACGGCTTGATCGAGCGCGTGCGGTTGATGCCGTTAGCGAAGTACCGCACGCCGCAGTCGGCCAGCAGCCGCGGCAGGGCAATCGGGTAGCCGTTGACGTCGTTCTGCGTCGCGCAGACGATCGGCGCCCCCAGCACGCGCCGCAGCCGGGCGATGCTCTGCAGCGATTGGATCCACACCTCCTCGGTCGCCAGGTCGGTCATGTTCATCGGCAGGGCTGTCAGTTCGATGCGCCCTTCCGCGATCGCCCGCTTGAGGGCGGCGATTCGCTCGGGACCCCGCGTGTCCAGGAACAGGTCCACCGACCAGGTCGCCTCGCACGCCCAACGGAACTTCGCGTCGTCGGGGTAGTCCTTGGTGGCCTCGACGTAGTCCAACGCCGCGTCAATGAAGTCCACCAGCCGGGCGGCCAGCGACGCCTGCGTGTCCGGGTAACCGACGTCCGAGTGCGTATGCTGGACGAGGAAGACCTTCCACGGACGCACGGGCGCCAGCTCGATCGTGTGGCGGAGAACCTGGTCACCCGCCTTGAAAACCAACGACGCCTTCGTCGGCGCCTTAACCGGAGGGACGGACAGACTGACCGTTCGCCCGCCCATCGGCCGGGCCGGCACGGATCGGCTGACGGTCTTGCCCGCGACCGTTGCTTCGAGCGTGCCCGCCGGACCGCAGGCGTCAATGGCAACGTCCACCTGTTGCGACGGCCCCTCGGCCGTTCGCCGCACAAACGGTTGGACGCTGGCCCGCAGGGCCGATGCCATGTCCTTGCCCGTGACACGCTCCAATCGCACCGCGTCGTACAACATCCACGAACCAGCAGCGTTCTTCAGCTCGATCGTGTTGCTGCCTGAGCGCAGCAATCCTCCCGCCATCGGCACACGGATGACGTGCTCGCGCCCGGCTGCCGCGTTCTCCAGCGACCGATCGCCCGCCCCGCGCGGCGTTTGGACCTGGACCTTCTGGCCGTTGACGTTGATCTCGATTCTCGGCGGGCCGGAGCTGTGGATGTCGATCAGATCAACGACGAGACGGACCGTCCCCGACAGCGGCTGGTCCAACTTGAAGACGATCTTGAACACGTGAGGCTTGCCGCCAGCCCAGGCATCCGCGGGCCCGGGATGGATATATGGCCAGGCCTTGGCCGGCTGGTCACGACCGACCTGAAACGTCACGTCCGACGGAAACGACGTGTTGTAGTCACGATACTTCCCGGGAATGGCCAGCTCGGCATAGCTGTTGTCGGACTGACCAATCTGCCAGATTACGCCACCCGCGGCCGGGGTCTGCGCAGCCACCGACCAGCAGGCCAAGACAACGACGGATACCATGGTTGTTCCTCCTGAAGAGCATCCGGTCGGCATGGAAATACCGACCAGCGCGTTACTTCGACTTGCCGATCCAACCGGCAGGGATGTCCACGAAGTAGCCGGCGATCTGCCGGCTTAGCGTTCGGATCTCGTAGTCGACGACGAAACGTCGCCGCGCGTCGATCTCGACCGATGCCGGGTAGCTCGCGTCCTTGATCGGCCCGCCATCGGGCCGGTAGTGATAGCACGGCAGCTGCCCGTCCACATCCCATTGGGCGAACCCGTCGTCGATCGGCTGGACCATCGCGACGGACACCATTCGCTTGTCCGCATAGGTCAGGACGGGCTTGCCCTGGTGGCGACCCAAGTTCGGCGGCGACGGATGGCGTTGGCTCTGAACGTTCGTTCGGACGGGTTTCGACCAGCTCCGCCCGCCGTTGCGGGATTCGGTCATCCAGAAAAAGCCTTGGCCCGATCGATGGCTATTGCGGCTCAGCCCGATCAGCCGCTTCGGCGCGACCTCCAGCACGTCCCACTCGTCCCCGACGAAGCCGCTGACGTCGGGCACGCGAACCGTCTTCCACGTCTTCCCGCCGTCGGCCGACAACGCCGCCAGCGACCCATTGCCCGGCGCGATGTAGTACGGGAGCAGGATGTCCCCCGTCGACAATGCGATCGGCGCCGACCGCGTTCGGGCGTCTCGCTCGTGGATCGCGACGTCGTCGCCCCAGCTTTGCCCGCCGTCGGTCGACCGGATCACCCGCGACTTCGAGATCTTCTTGGCCGTGTAGGTGTTGTAACAGACCAGGAGCGTCCCATCCGGCATCTCCCCCACCGCCGCATTCCGATCGTCCACCCCCCCGTGATCGATCACGACCCGCGCCCGAGACCACCGCTTCCCCCCATTGTCGCTGTCGGCCACCATCACCCGCCCGGTCGGCGAGAAGCCGTGCGCCCCGTCGTCCCGGAACACGCACACCAACCGCCCCTTCCGCGTGCGCATCACCCAAGGCCACCCCGGATAGTTGCCCTTGTACACGATCACGTCTGGCTTGCATTTCGGTTTCATGCCGTCTCGCCTTCGCCATTGACGCCTGCGCCCGCCCGGAAGCCTGGTGGGCGACGCGGAGCGCCGTCGTCAAGAATGCCGCAAGCGTAACCAGTGGGCTCTGCGCGATCAACCGAAGTGCTCTGCGTCATTCTCAGGGCCTGTCTTGCGACGAATCCGGCGCGCGTGCCGGGACGAGTCAACGCCGAGCTACTGTGCGGGCGAGCCTACTAGACATAAAGGTGTGCCTGTGTTAGGCTTGTGAGCGTAGGGAAGCACGTACCATGATCGAGTCGGTACGATTCAAGAACTTCAAGGCGTTGCGCGACACAACGCTCCCCCTGGGCCGATTCACGCTCATCGTGGGACCCAACGGAAGCGGGAAGAGCACGGCCCTGCAGGCACTCGGCGCCGTCGCTCGCCCCGACCGCCTCGCGTTCCTCAACATCGCAAGTGTTGGTGCTATGGGCAACCCCGAAATGTGCGTCGAGGTCGACGTACGGTGGTCGGGAGAAACGCGCACGCTGTTTGAGCTAAGGTGGAATCGGAACGGCGCATGGGTAGGAGGAGACCGAGCGACCAGCAGACCTGTCGAGCCAGCTTCAGTCGTCGAGAGACTCCAGCGAATCCGCATCTTCGAACTCAACGCTCAAGCGATCGCAGCTCCCGTGCCCTTGAACCCCTCAATGGAATTGGCTCAAAACGGAGGTCAGCTTGCGGGAGTGCTGGATCGCCTGAGAGACAATGACCCTGATCGATTGGATGCGCTGAACGAAGAACTGGCTCGCTGGTTGCCCGAGTTCGATCGAGTCCTGTTCGACACACCGGATAGCGGGATTAGGGCATTGAAGTTGCGGACTCAAGACGAACACCACGCCATCCCCGCGTCTGAACTCTCACAAGGAACGCTGCTCTCGCTGGCCATGCTCACGTTGGCTTACTTGCCGGATCCCCCCTTGGTGGTTTGTCTGGAGGAACCCGACCGCGGGATTCATCCGCGGCTGCTTCGACAAGTGCAGGACGCGTTGTACCGCCTATCCTACCCAGAGGAGCATGGGGAGACGCGCGAGCCGACCCAGGTCGTGGCGACGACGCATTCGCCCGTCATGCTCGATCTGTATCGGGAACGCCCCGAGGAGATCGTCATCGCCAACAAGATCGGCCAGGACGTCAGATTCCAGCGATTGATCGATCAGCCAAACATCGAGGAGATCCTGGGCGACGCACACTTGGGCGAAATCTGGTACTCGGGCATCCTGGGCGGCGTCCCCCTCGAGTCATGAAACTCATCGTCTTTGGCGAGTCACAAGCAGACGAGGCGGCGATTCGTGTCCTTGTGGAAGGACTACTTGGGCGGGAAACGGCGCCTCAGCCTCTGCCCCCGCTCCGGAGCCGCGGGTATCACGGCTTGCGCCAAGCGCTCCCAACGGTCATCAAACACGCGCACTACCGCACGGAGGCCGACGGACTGATCGTCGTCGTGGACTCCAATGGTACGCGCTTGCATGAACCGGGACATGACGAGCCCGGTGCGGACCGTCAGGACTGCCGTCTCTGTGAGCTCCGCGCGGTCGTCAACGAGGTACTGCGCGGACTCCGTCGCAGGCAATCCGGCGAGGAACTCAAGATCGCAATCGCCCTGGCAACGCCGGCCATCGAGGCCTGGTATCTCTGCGGGGTGCAGCCAAACCCAACCGAGACCGCGTGGGGGCGGGAGCTGGAGCGCGGGGCTCATGCCAGGAGCGAAATCCTCAAGCTCAAGCGAGCTGCGTATGGGACGGAGAGGCCCGCGCTACCGCTGGAGACGGAGCGCGCCGTCGAGCAGGCCCGTCGACTCGCGGCAGACTTGACCCTACTGGAGCGGGCCTTCCCAAACGGCTTTGGTCCGCTCGCCCGAGAGATCCGCACCTGTAGCACTCGGCGCCGGGGACCGTCATGGAAAACCCCCTTGCAGGCACTCCCCGCCGGGCGGTATAGTACCGGTTGCTCGGAGGGAGGGGCCGCGGGCGTAGCTCAGCTGGTAGAGCACGACGTTGCCAACGTCGTTGTCGTGGGTTCGAATCCCATCGCCCGCTGTGGAGACTGGGGAAAGGGCTCTGATGCCCGTGCGGGCTACTGGCAGCCGCGGCACGGCATCGAGGGCTTTGGGGACAAGACGGACAACCATACCCCGCCGCAGGGAACCGGTCAGTCGGGAGCCAGGCGTTGGCTGCGGTTGGGGCGGCATGAGAGAGGCCCATCACCCGCCTGTCGGTCCGGGCTGCGTCGATCACGCCTGGCCGGCCGTTGGGTGATGGGCTTCGTCATTCTAGGGTGCAAGGCGCTCAACGGCCTGACCCAGGTCGGGCGTACCAGACCCAAAGGAGCCTGAGGCAATGAGCGACCCAACCGAGGAACAGGCCGCCAAGACGAACGGCGATCCCACCAGCGAGGCAGACGAGACGTCGGGGGTCGACCAGCCGCCTGAAGCGGAAGAAGCGCCCGCAGAGGAAGAGGCCGACGAGGTCGAAAAGACCGAGGAGCAGCTATCCGAAGAGAAGGCCGAGAAGCTCAAGGAAGCCATCGGCGTGGACGTGGAGGACATCGGCGCGCTCCGTCAGCGCCTGACCGTCACCATTCCCAAGGACATCATCGAAGAGCGGCTCGACGAGCAGTTCTCCGAACTGCAACGCGAGCGTGACGTCCGCGGGTTCCGCCGCGGACGGGCCCCGCGACGGCTGGTCGAGAAGGCTTACGGCAGCGAGGTCCGCGAGCTACTCAAGGAACAGCTGGTCGGCCAAGCCTTCCTCGCCGCCACCGAGAAGCAAGAGATCGACGTCCTCGGTGACCCGGACCTTGATTTCGACAAGATCGAGCTGCCCGCCGACGCCGATCTGGAGTTCAGCTGCGAGGTGGAGGTCAAACCGGAGTTTGAGCTGCCGGAGGTGAAGGGCATCCCCGTCCGCAAGCCGATCGTGACCGTCACGGACGAAGACGTCGACCGACAGATCGAGCAGCTTCGCATGCGGTTTGGACACTACGACCCCGTCGAGGACGAGGAAGTCCAGCTAGACGACATGGTGGTGGCAGACATCAAGATGAGCGTAGACGGGAAGGTAGTCCACGAAGAAACGAACGCCCAGTTTGCTGCCCGTCCCTCGCGCGTCGAAGGCATCGTCGTCGAGAAGCTTGGGGAGACGCTGGTGGGCGCGAAGGTCGACGACGAGCGGACCCTGGAGGTCGACGTGCCCGATGACCACCAGGATGAAGAGCTGCGGGGCAAGCAAGCACAACTCGAGTTCAAGATCCGCGACGTCAAGCGGCTCGTCATGCCGCCGCTGGACGACGAATTCGCCCAAACGATGGGACTGGACAGCGTCTCGGAATTGAAGACGATGGTGCGGGCCGAATCGGAATCCCGCATCGATCAGGAGATCCAGCGGGCCATGCGGCTTCAGGTTCGGCAGTATCTGGCCGACAAGACGGAGCTGGAGATCCCCGCTGGCCTGAGCAGTCGACAAACCGAACGGGTCGTCCAGCAGCGGATGGTCGAGATGCAACGACGCGGCGTGCCCGAGGCGGAGGTCCAGAAGCACCTCGACGAGCTCCAGACGACCGCCCGCCAGCAAGCGGCCAACGAAATCAAGATGTTCTTCATCCTCGAGAAGCTTGGCGAAGAGCTCAAGCTCGAGGTCAGCGAGGACGAGATCAACGGCCAGATCGCCCAGATCGCCCAGTCCTCCCGTCGGCGGTTCGACCGCGTTCGGGACGAGCTGATACGACGCGGGGGGTTGCAGGCACTGTACGTCAGCATCCGGGACGAGAAGTGCATCGATCAACTGCTCGAAGACGCCGAGATCACCGAGATGACACCCGAGCAAGCCGACCAGGAAGTAGGCGAGACCGAAGCCGGAGAGAAAGCCGAGACGAATCAGGACGACCTGTCCGACGAGACCTAGGGACGCTCAATGAGCGTGTCCTTGTCGGGCGGAGGCGTCAGGTCAAATGAGCTTCAGCATGTTGTCTGATCTGCCCGCGGCGCGGGCGGGGACCTGAGGGGCCTATCGTTATGGACGACACGTGGTGGAATGTGCATCCAGCCCGGCCGAGAATCCAATACCGCCAGCACGATGATCGGGATCGCCGGACCATCGCCCAGCATCTGTTGGACAATCGGATCATCTACCTCGGCTACCCGATCGTGCCCGAGGTTACCGAATGGGTGATCGGGGCGCTGCTCTTCCTTCAGGCCGACAAGAAAGAACAGGACGTCCATCTGTACATCAACTCGCTGGGCGGCTACGTCGACCAGACGTTGGCCATCTACGACACGATGACGTTCCTCAGTTGCGACGTAGCGACCTACTGCATCGGCACGGCCGCCAGCGGGGCTGCGCTGCTTCTGTGCGCCGGCACGCCCGGCAAGCGGTTCGCCTTGCCTAACTCCAAGATGATGCTCCACCAGCCCGTGGGCGGCGTAGGCGGCCAGGCCGAAGACGTCAGGATCCAGGCCGACGAGATCCTCAAGGACAAGAAACGGCTCGTTGCCATCCTGTCCAAGCACACCGGACAGGACGAAAAGAAGATCGCCAGCGAGACCGAGCGCGATCACTACATGGACGCTCACGAGGCCAAGGAATACGGATTGGTCGACGAGATCCTGGAACACGAGCCCAAGGGCAAGAAGGAAAAAGGCGCGGGCAAGAACGCCGACAAGGGCAAACCATCGGACAAGTAGGCGCTCCGGTCGGCCACGCGCCTGCAGAGGCGTCGAATCGTCTGTCCAAGTCGGAAGCTCGACACCACCATGCGAGGAATCACCATGACTGCAGGTCAAGTCCTTGTTCCCCACGTGATCGAGGAAACCGGACGCGGCGAGCGGATGTACGACATCTACTCGCGGCTGCTGAAGGACCGGATCGTCTTTCTGGGCGGCCCCGTCACGGACGCAGCGGCCAACATCGTCATCGCCCAGATGCTCTTCCTGAGCAACGAAGACGGGCGAGCCGACATCAGCTTCTACATCAACTCGCCCGGCGGAAGCGTGTCGGCCGGTCTGGCGATCTACGACACGGTGCAATTCCTGCGATGCAACGTCGCCACGTACTCCATCGGACTGTCGGCTAGCATGGGCGCGGTCCTGATGGCCGGCGGCGCCCAGGGCAAGCGATTCGTCCTGCCCAACAGCCGGGTCCTGCTACACCAGCCGCTCATCGGCGGCACGCTGCAGGGCGCCGCGACCGACCTGGCCATCGAGGCCGAGGAAATCATCCGGGTCCGACGGGATCTCTACAGGATTCTGGCCAAGCACACGGGCAAGAAGGTCGACCAGATCGAGTCGGACTGCGACCGAAACCTGTGGCTCAACGCCGAACAGGCGCTGGAGTACGGGTTGGCCGACTCCGTCCTCGAACGGATGCCCGAGGCCCCCTCGGGCCGCAAAAAGTCGTCCAAGTAGTCAGTCCCGGACCCCAGTACGTCGAGGGCCGGCAACATGAAGCAAATCGAACCTGCCGGGCGCGTTCTGCTGGTCATCGGCCTGAGTGTCGTGGCCGGCTGCGACGGCCCCACCACCCAAGAGCGATTCCGCCAACTTGACCTCGAGAACCGAGAGCTGAGCGACCAAGTCGAGAAGCTCACCAATCACAACACCACGAAGGACGCCCTGATCGAAGCCCAGCGCACGCAGATCAAGACGCTCCAGCGGCTGGGCGACAAGCGCCTCGAAAAACTGTACCACGTCACCGCCATCAAGCTCGAGCGGCTGTCCGGCGGCGCGGACTACGACGGCAAACCGGGAGACGACGGGATAACCGTCTACATCCAGCCGGTGGATCAGGAAGGGCACGTAATCAAAGCGGCCGGCGAGATCCGGGTCGAGCTGTTCGATCTGGCCAATCCCGACGGGCAACTGAAGATCGGCGAGTACCGGTTCGACGCAGATCACACCCCCAAGCTCTGGCACGGACGCCTGATGACCCATCACTACACTGTGGAGTGCCGTTGGCGCGTCCGCCCGCCCGCCCACGAGGAGATTACCGTCCGCGTCGAGTTCACCGACTACCTCACTGGACGAACTTTCAGAGCGCAGAAGGCGGTGACCGTCAAGCTCAGTAAGCCCTCCCGAGCTCGCTGATGCTGCCTGCCTTTCCGAACGGATCCTCGCGCCCGTCTTAGACCTGGTATTGCCTTGGGGCACATGCGCACGGGAACCCTCAGAATCGGGATCGGCGCGGTCTGGTTGCCGAAGCCCGCGTTGACGAGGAACAACACACGTTTCACAGGCACAACAATCGCATAACAACGGCAGAAAAAGTGGATTACGAATGCGCCCCCCCAAAGGACGCCTCGAAGACGATGCCCCTTGTAAACAGCGCACTAACATCTTCTTAGTCTGGATCACAACCACTGACCCACAAATGTTTTTCCAACTTCCTGTCCGGCGGAAAGATGGAGAAGTTCCTGAGGTTCTACCCAAGTTAGTGATCGCTATGGCATGCCGCTCGCCACATGGTTTGCACGGTCCAAGTGCCAGGTCAGATGTATCCCTGTACAAGTCAGTCTGCAAAGACAGCGGGGTCAAGATCCTGGTAGTCCATTTCTTGGATGGTACAACAGGCGCTACAAGGGCGGAGCGGAGGGGTCGACCCGGAGGGTTCTCAGAGAGAAAAGGAGGAGGGAGAAGATCGGGGACTGTCCTGTTGGGCAGTCCTTCTTTATTGCGCACGACTCGGGGCCTGCCGGACGCCGCCGCCCAACACGGGCGGACGGTCACAACTTTTCCTGGTATGATGCGCCGGCCGGTAGCGGCAATCGTGGGTGCGGGGCCACGCGTCTCGCCTCGCCCCCCGCATCGCCGTCCAGGTGCCGCTGGGACTGCAGCGGGACAAGCATCCAACCAACGCAAGCGGCCCGGGCCGCCGACCACAAGGGGGACCGGGCCAAGGGGACACGAGATGAGCGATCCAACACCGCAGGGCATGGCGAGACGGGACTTTCTCAAGTCGGCGGCGGTTGCGACGGCCGGCGTCACCGTCGTCCAGGCCAAGTCAGTCAAGGGCTCCCGGGCCAACTCGAAGGTTGAGCTGGGCATCATCGGCACCGGCGGGCGCGGCGTCTGGTTCGGAAAGCTGTGCCACAAGCATGCCGACATCCAGGTGGTCGCGCTGGCGGACCCGTTCGACGATCGCCTGAAGGTCGGACGCGACGCCCTGAAAGTCGACGCGTCGCGCTGCCACAAGGGGTTGGACGGCTACAAGGAACTGCTGGCCTCCAAGGTCGATGCGGTATCGGTCACCAGCCCGCCCTACTACCACCCCGAGCAGGTGATGGCCTCGATCGACGCGGGCAAGCACGTCATCGTCGCCAAGCCCGTCGCCGTCGACGTTCCGGGCTGCAACATCGTCCTCGAGGCCGGCAAGAAGGCCGAAGGCAAGCTCTCCCTCCTGATCGATTTCCAGACCCGCAGCACACCGCTGTTCATCGAGGCGGCCAAACGCGTCCACGCCGGCGACATCGGCAAGCCCGTCCTCGGTCAGGTCTGCTACCACGGCGGGCGGCTATCACCTCGCGTCGACCCCAAGAAACGCTCCGACGCGGCCAGGCTGCGCAACTGGGTCTTCGACATCGCCCTGTCCGGCGACATCATCGTCGAACAGAACATCCACGTGCTGGACGTGGCCAACTGGTACCTGCGGTCGCACCCGATCAAGGCCTACGGCACCGGCGGACGCAAGGTCCGGACCGACGTCGGCGACTGCTGGGACCACTTCGTCGTAACCTACTGGTATCCCAACGACGTCCTGGTCGACTTCGAATCCACCCAATTCGCCAAGGGCTACAGCGACCTGTGCACCCGCCTCTTCGGCAGCAACGGCACGGTCGACTCGCACTACTTCGGGCACGTCTCCATCAAGGGTGACAAGCCCTTCAAGGGCGGAGACACGAAGGGCATGTTCACCGACGGCACGGTGGCGAACATCAAGGCCCTGGTCGAGAGCATGCGGTCGGCCAAACCCATCAACAACGCCAAGGAGAGCGTCGACAGCAACCTGACGTGTATCCTCGGACGGATCGCCGCCCACGAGAACCGTACCGTCACCTGGGACGAGATGATCAAAGCCAACAAGCGGATGGTGGCCGACCTGAAGCTCTGACATCAGACACGTCGACATGTCGACAGATTCAGGAGCGTACGCTCTGAACCCCGGCGTTGATTCATTGCAGGCGGTGGCGGCCCGCGAAGCGGTCACGCACTGCCCCCGAACAACCTCTTGAGATACTGCAGGTTCTTGCGGGTGTCCTTCACGACGTCCCGGCTGGGACTGGAGGTCTCCAGAATCAGCCAGCCTCGATAGCCGATCTCGTTGAGCGCGCCAGCGACGGCGGCCCAGTCGACCTTGCCGCTCCCGCCGAGGAGGTCCCGCCCCTCCTTGAAGTGAACCTGGCAGATCTGGGCCTTGCCCATCTGCTTGATCTCTTTGACGACGTCGTACTTCTGCCCGGCGGCGTTCCAGACGTCGTAGTAGACCTGCAGGTGCTTCGAGCCGACCTGGTCGATCACGGCCAGGTTCTGCTCGGCGCTGAGTAGGTTCTCGAGGCCGAGGATGACGCCGGCCTTTTCGGCCTTGGGCGCGAGGTCCTTAAGGATCGAGATCAGCTTGGCCCGCTCTCGCTTGTCGTCGTAGGTCAGCTTGCCCTTGCCGAAGAACGCCAGCAAGACCACCTTGGCGCCGAGCTTCGGGGCCACCGCGATCGTGTCGGCCACCCAGCCGGGCGCCCGCGGATCCGACACGAGCGGCACGCCGTTGAGCAGGCCCATCGCCATGGACGGCATCTCCATGCCATGCCGCTTGGCCGCGTCGAGGTACTTCTTCTGCACCTCAGGCCGCCGGAGCCATAGGTCGTTCTTGACCGACCCGATGCTCACCTCGACGCCGTCGAGCCCGATCTTCTTTGCGCGGTCGAAGGCCCGCAGGTCCGTCCGCTGCATCGACCAGTCGCACATGCCGACCTTGACCCAATCCGCGCCGCCCGCCGCCAGCGCCTGCTTGACCTTCGCCGCCATCGCCAGGCCGGCGATCGCCGACGTCGTCCCCGCCAACATCTCGCGTCGTGTCTGTGTCATGTTTGCTGTCCTTGTGTAGAGGCTCGACCGCCTCGAAGACCGATCGGCTCGTCGTGCGAACCCTCTGACCACACAACGCCAGGATGGCAGCACTGCGATTGTCCGTCAACCCTCGTTGAACCCCGCCGCGCGCGGCGGGGGACCGGCCCGTCCCCGGATCGTTGTTCTACACAGCTCTGGGGTTTCTACTGGCGGAGATGGCGTATCGGGAGATGAGCGTGAGGAGGTGGATGGTCATCGGATGGCTCAACGAGTCTCGGATGGCCGAACCAATCAAGGACCACCCCGATGGTGGCTCCGTCGGTAGTGGACCCAATGACGACGGCGGACCTGAAGCACAACCGTCTGAACAACCGGTTGCGGGAGGTGCTATCGCAGCTGGGAGGACATCCCACGGCCAGCATCCCGGCGGCGTGTGGATTGGATCGTTCGGGCTTGCCACGACCGGGCATTGCACGACAAGGCGGAGGGGGAAACGGCGAGCCGGTACATGACCGAGTACGTTCTTGCGCAGCCCGTGTTGTTCACGCACACGATCCAGGTGCGTGGCCGAAAGGCCAGAGTGCCCTGCGAAACAGGAGGTCGCCGACAACCGCGTCAATCGCGCGAGGCGAACGTTGCGGCCCGCGCAGCACGCCTGTCCCTGCGTCCACCTCGGCCTTCGGATCGCGAGCTTCCGGCGGTGACGGTGAACGTGGTCGAGGTGCGGGAGATCACCCCGCCCGACAACGATGAGCGTGTGGTATGGCAGTTGTTGACGAGCCTGCCCGTGGAGGACATCGAGCAGGTTCGGCAGGTGATTCAGTGCTACTGTGTGCGGTCGATGATTGAGGTGCTTTTCCGTGGGGTGAAATCGGGTTGCCGCGTGGAAGCGCGGCGGTGCAAGCACATCAACCGGTTGCTGTCGTGCCTGGCGGGGTACCTGATTGTTGCCTGGCGCACGTTGTACGTGTGCCGCCTGGGTCGCAGCTGTCCTGACATGGCCTGTCAAGCGGTGTTCGAGCCGGCGGAGTGGAAGGCGGTTTGGCAGGTCATCCGCGGGACTGCCCCCCCAGCGTCCCACCGCCCTTGGGTGAGATGGTCCGACTGGTCGCACAACTGGGATACTATGGGAAACGAAGACGCGGCAGCCCGCCCGGCCCGCAAACGATTTGGATCGGTCTGCAGCGGACGCACGGCTTCGCGGTCTGCTGGCGGCGCTTCGGCCCCGACGCCCGAGCCGAACCGCAACTGGTGTAGAACAACGAGCCGGGGGCGGGCCGGTCCATTCCCAGTCCGCTCTCAGATCGCAGGGGGCGCTTGACCAAGTGCACCGGCCTGGGGACAGACCGGCTCCGGGGTGACCATGCGTCCCCCGGAACCACTGCCCACGGAACACTACCCGGTAATCGCGAAATAGTGCTCGAAGAACCGATCGGGGTCGACCTTCAGGGCGATCGTGTGTGGGGTGTCTCCTGCCTCGGTTGACCAATGCGTCATCCCAAACAGACGCGGCGTGGTCAGCTCGACGTCGACCTTCCCCTCGACGTACTCACAGATATCCGGCTCGAAGATCAGGGCGGCCGCCAGCGGGTCGTGGAACGTGATCCGGTCCGCGCGACGGAACCAGACCTCCGCCAAGTCCACCACGACGTTGAGGGGCGGCGGCTTGAACCGCCGTCTGACCTCGTCGGGCGTCAGGTAGCATTGCATCGTCACGTCCAGGCCGACCGACAGATGCGGCGTGACCGGCGCGGCATACACGATCGCCGTCGCGTGCGGGTCTCCCCACGCGTTCCACTCACGATACGGCAGGCCGGGCAGCTGCGTCGTGAAGACCCCGCACATCAGCACCAGCCGCTTGAGCAACGAGGGGATCTGCGGCTCCGTCGCAAACAGCAGACCAAGGTTGGTCATCGGCCCCACCGCCAGCAGCGTGATCTCGTTGGGATGCGCACGGATGACCTGGCGCATGAACTCGACGGCCGAGTTCGGCTCGAGATCCTCGCGGTGCGGCCAATGCGGCAGTCGGACGGCCTGCGGCGCTTGGGGGGAATGCGTCGGCACGATCATCGGCTGTCCCGTGCCGGGGTGGATGGGCACGTCGTCGCGGCCGGCCGCCCGACAGACCGCGCTGGCCAGCATCGCCCGTTTCTCCGGTTCACCGGCCACGGTCGTGATGCCCATCAGCTCGCACCGAGGCTGACGGAGCAGGTAGGCCAGGCACACCGCGTCGTCGATGTCCGTGCCGATGTCCGTGTCGAAAAGCACCTTGATCTGCTCGGGCATGATGCGAATCCCCGTGGCAAGATGGCGGGGTCGGCGCCGGTCTCTACTGGAATCCATCCTCGGCGATTTCGACGGCCTTCAGCAGCGCCCGCGCCTTGTTGATCGTCTCCTCGTATTCGTTGGCGGGCACGCTGTCGGCGACGATCCCCCCGCCGGCCTGGATGTAGACGCGGTAACGCTTCGCGGGCGTGTCGACGAACTTTCGGCTGTCCATCACGACCATCGTCCGCAGCGCGATGCACGTGTCCATGTTACCGGCAAAGTCGACGTGCCCGACCGCACCGGCGTAGGGCCCGCGACGCGTCGGCTCGAACTCGTCGATGATCTCCATCGCCCGGACCTTCGGTGCACCGCTCACCGTCCCCACGGGCAACGCCGCCCGCAGGGCGTCAAAGGCCGTCCTGCCCGGCGCAAGCTGGCCCAGCACCTCGCTGCAGATGTGCATGACGTGGCTGTACCGCTCGACAATCTCCACCTCCGTCAGACGCACCGATCCCAACTGCGCAACGCGTCCGACGTCGTTCCGCCCCAAATCGACCAACATGCGATGCTCGGCCAGCTCCTTCTCGTCGGCCAGCAGCTCCTCCTCGAGGGCCTTGTCCTCGGCCTCGGTCCGCCCGCGACGTCGCGTACCGGCGAGGGGACGGTTGGTCACCAGACCGTCCTCGACCCGGCACATGATCTCCGGGCTCGCGCCGACCAACGTGCAGGCCGGGCTTTTGAGATAGAACATGAACGGCGACGGGTTCACCACACGCAACGCACGATAGACGTTGAACGGCTCGGCGTCCGTCTCCACGCACAGCCGCTGCGACAGGACCACCTGAAAGACGTCCCCCGCTCGGATGTACTCCTTGCACGCCTCGACGGCCCGCTCGAAATCTCGCCGCTCGAAGTTACTCGTAAACGGAAGCGTCGGCTGACCCTTCGTGACGATCTGACCCACTTGGCTCATCCGGGGTTGGGACAGCGCCTCGACCGTCTCATCGATCCGCCGGCAGGCATCGTCATACGCCCCATCGACGCCGTGTCGGTCCACGTGCCCCTGGCCGACCACCTTGATCGTCTTGTTGACGTGGTCGAAGATCACGATCGTGTCGTACACGCCGAAGAGCAGATCCGGCAGGCCGCGGTCGTCCTCCGGGTCGTTGGGCAGGTGCTCGTAGTAGCGGATCATGTCGTAGCCGGCATAGCCGACGGCGCCCCCGCAGAATCTCGGCAGTTCGGGGTGGTGTACCGCGCGGTGGTTGGCCAACAGCTCGGCCAGCACCGTCAGCGGATCGTCCGCCTGGCGCTTCTCCCGCGTGCCGGACGCCGTCGACTCGATGACCACCCGGTCCCGCGTGGCCTCGAACGTCAGATCGGGTTTGGCGCCGATGAAGCTGTACTGGGCGATCTTCTCCCCCCCCACCACGCTCTCCAGCAGAAAGGCATGGTCGGTCGTCGCCGAGACCCGCGCAAAGGCCGTCACCGGCGTCAGGTTGTCGCTCAGCAACTGGCAGTACACCGGCACGGTGTTGCCCTGCCGGGCCAATTCGCCGAATTCCTCACGTGTGGGTCGGTACTGACGCATCGGACGCATCGTAGTGCTGGCCGATGCGCCGGTCAAGATAGACGCCCGGGACGTTGAGCGAACCGACGCGCGGGCGTATACTCTTAAACGGGGCAAGAGGCCTACCCTCGTAGGCGGAGCCAAACCAGGCTCTTCTCCCCAGGAGCAGGAGAAAGGAACGTATGGCGAAGATCGAATCGATGGACAAGTTACTGCTGGCCATGGAGAAGTACGGCGCGAGCGACCTGCACCTGAAGGTGGGGTTCCCGCCGTTCTTCCGTGTCGCCGGTTCGCTGCGCAAGCTCGAGGTCGACGCGATCGCCACCAACGAGGAGATCGAAGCGCTCGTCAACCCCATCATCCCGGAAGGCCGGCGCCAGCTCTTGGAGGAAACCGGCGGGCTGGACTTCAGCTACAAGGGCTCGGGCCAGGATCGATTCCGTGTCAACGTATTCCGCGCCATGAGCGAAACCCACGCCGCCTTCCGGCGCGTGCAGAGCCGCATCCCGACGTTCCAGGAGCTTCACCTGCCGCCAGTCTATGAGAAGGTCACCATGCGCACGCACGAGGGCATGGTCCTCGTCAGCGGCGTGACCGGCAGCGGCAAGAGCTCTACACTCGCCGCCATGGTCAATCTCGTGAACGACAACCGGGGCTGTCACATCGTCACCATCGAGGACCCGATCGAGTACTCCTTTAGGGCCAACAAGGCCATCATTTCGCAGCGCGAGATCGGCATCGACGTCTCGGATTTCCCCACCGCGCTCAAGCAGGTCGTCCGGCAGGACCCGGACGTGATCTTCATCGGCGAGCTTCGCGACGCAGCCACGATGCTCGCCGGCATCCAGGCGGCCGAAACCGGGCACCTGGTCTTCGGCACCGTCCACTGCGCCGACGCGCCGCAGGCCCTCAGCCGCATCCTGGAGTTCTTCCCCAAGAGCCAGCACGAGTTTATCCGCAGCTCGTTGGCGAACAGCCTAGTCGGCATCTTCGCACAGCGGCTTCTGCCCGCGCTCGACGAGCAGATCTCCCGCATCCCTGCCACCGAGGTCCTGCTGATCAACCCGACGGCCCGCGAGAAGATCCGCAAGGGCGAAGACGATGACCTCGACGACCTGATCGGGGCGTGCACCGAGGAGGGCATGCGAAGCTTCAACGACTCGCTGACCGAGCTGGTCAACGGAGAGTTCGTCGCACGAGACGTTGCGATGCAGTATGCCCCCAACCCCGACGCCCTCGCATCGTCCCTGCGGGGCATCAAGACGACGGCCACCAGTCTGGTCGGACGGAGATAGAAGCGACAACGGCGGACCTCTCGAGCCCATGATCAGCCCGAGCGGCAAAGGCCACGGGCACAGGCGGCCAATCAGCATGAACGACTTCGTTCGCGGACCCTACGCGGCATGGGGAGCGGTCCTGACGGTGGCTGTCTCGGCGGCCTCCGCCGCGCCGCCCGCCAAGTACCGCCGCAAGAAGCCCAAATCGGCCATCGAGCTGCTCAGCCAGGATGCCAAACCCGCCCCCGCATCGGCGCCCTCGACCCAGGCCGCCGGTGCAAAGCGCCCGCCGGGCGCCAGCCCCTTCGGCAAGACGCCGTCCCGTCCCCAACACGCCCTGCCCGGGGTCGTCATCTACAGCAACGGCCGAAAGATCCCCGGATACATCTGGACGCCGTCCGGCAAGGAGTGGCGGGTCTACGAGCGGGCCAGCAAGCAGTTCCGCGACATCCCCTTCGACGTCATCAAGCGCATCGACGGCATCGTGGACTGGGAGCGGATGGACGACGACTGGCGGTGGAAGGAAGGCGGCATGGACGTCAAGGTCTTCACGGGCAAGAAGTACCCCAACCGGATGACCCATTTTGGCTTCACACTGCTGGACGACCGCAAGATCGTCGGCAACATCGCCCAGATGTGCTACGTCGAACTCGCCGGTCGGGTCACCATCGTCACGCTGCACAAGCGTCAGCAGGGCAAGATCGACCAGACGCTCGAGTCCATGCCCTACATCAAGACCATCCTGTTCGACCCCAAGGCGATGAAGAACGCCATCCAGGAGATCGCCGCCAGCCAACCGGCATCGCAGCCCACCGAAGCGAAGAAGGCCAAGTCCAGGTGATCCCCCGCTGACGCCGCGCCACGGCAAGCCACTGGAAAAACCTTCAGAAGAAAGGGAGAAACACGAATCATCGGCCGCACAGTCGTCTGATCTTGCGGCGACGAACGAGCATCGGGACCGGGCCGGCCAGCAGCGCCACCGTCGTCGGCTCGGGCACGACGATGTCAACGGTGAAGGACTGGATGATCGTCCAGTCCGGGATGGAGTCATAGGGCAGGTAGTCGCCAAGCACCAGCCAAGGCCACCACTCGACGCCGTCCTGGTCGATGATGGGCTCGACGGGGTTCTGGTCCGAATCCAGCCAGAACGCCCCTTCGGGGCCGTCCGGCCAAGTGTCGCGCACGGCGAATCCACCGACGGTCATGCCGGATATCTCAAACAGGTCATCCTGGTAACCGTAGCCCACGACCGTGTGACCGTACCACTCATCCTTCGACACCCACCACACCATGTTCAGCATCACGGGCCGACCGACATCAATCTCCCCGGTGAACAACGCCCAGTCCATCTCCCACGGATCGTGTGTCTCGATGACGGGCTCGTAGCTCTCGTTGATGGCCGTCTCGGGATCATCCCATGCGATGTACTGCGCCAGCCCCGGCGCCTCGTTGCCGTAGATGGTGGTGCCGGCGAGGTCCGTCCTCATGAAGTCGGCGATGCAGTTAGCCGAATGATGGCTGCTGTCGGGATCCGCCAGGTGTTCGGGAGACGCGATCATATCACGAGTAGCCTGCGTCTCGGTCGAGGCATCGCCGTCAAACAGGTTCTCGTAGCCGGGCAGGCCGTCCCAATAGCCGACGATCATGCCCGCCGACGTGGGCGTGCAGCCGTAGTACCACAGGTAGGCGGGAACGCCAGGAAGCACCGCCCCCCACGCAACCGACCGAGCCAGAACGCCCAGAAGACCCAGGGTTGTCCATGCGATCAGATGCCGACTCACGCAGTGCTCCTCCCGTCCCCGACTTGATGAGCGGCGCCGCCTAATGATTACTAGGCGTCGAAATGGCAGGTGTCAAGGAAGAAGACGCGCAGAAGCCCCAGGGAACATTGGCCGCAGGTCCCTGGGGCTACGCAGGTTATGCCGGAGCCAGCGCCGGCGTCATGCTCAGAGCCGGTTCGGCTGGCTCAACGGCCAGTTCGTGAGCCGCCGCCGGGGACCGGAGGTCGTTGGCAACGGCCCGCTCCAGGCAGATGGGGATGGCCAGCAGGCACCACAACATCTCGCAGTAAAACCGGCTAACCGTCAATCCGCCCACCAGGAATGAAATAATAGACACTTCGAGCGCAAACAGATCCAGCGCCAGCCACTGAAGGTGTGCGTGTGCCGCGACGGTCCGCTTCAGCCGCTTGATCTGCTTTTGAGCGCTATACAAAATAGTCATAAATACAAGAATGCCCAGGATTCCAAGCTCTGCGAAGCACAGGACGAATGTGTTGTGGGCATCGATTGGGAAGGACGCCGGGGGATACCGGTCGATCAGCCGCGTGAAGTTGCCGATGCCCACCCCCAGCGGGTTGGCCTTCCACATGGCCCAGGCGGCCTTCCAGGTCGGGATGCGTCCGGCGGTGATGATCTCTCCTCGTTCGTTGCGCTGTTCGATGGACTGCTCTTCATAGGCCGTGAAGATCGTGCCCATCCGGTCCCAGAAGGGCTGGTCCGCAAGCCAGTACGACCCCAACAGCCCAATCACCCCGACGCACGTGACCCGGTTCCGCCACCGCCGGGGGGTCTTGGCGAAGCCCCATGCCAATCCGGCGATGATGGCCGTCATGGCCGAGCGAGTCCGCGTCAGCACGATCCCGTTGACCGTCAGCACGGCCGCAATCGCCAGGAAGACCCGCGCGTACCGGCGCCGATCCCGCAGCAGCATCACCCCGATGAAAGGCAACATCGCCACGAAGTGAATGCCCAGCTCGGGGGCCCGGTCGAAGTCCGGGCCGCCAATATCGTTGAGCCGGCCGTCCTCAAAGCTGTGAGGCCCTGCAGAGTAGGACTGGTAGGCCAGGTAGAACGTCCCGATGATGATGGCCCAGATCAGGGCGCGGCACGACCGGAGGTCCGTCATGATGTGGGTCATCATCAACACGAAGATCAACACCTTCGTCATCTTGTCCAACTGCTTGTAGCTGACCTCGCAAGGCCCGGCGCCCGTGACCATGCTGATCCACATCGTGCCGATCAGGAGCGTGAACAAGACCTCTTGACGATGCCAGAACTGCTTGCCGAAAGAGAGCCGCTTCCAATTCAGCAACAGGCCGATGGCCGTGAAGACCGACGCGATGAAGGCGTAACGGATTCCCATCCACTCGACCGGCTTGGCCCACCAGGCAATGGCCGGGAAGGTGAAATAGACCATCAGATACGTAATCACACCGAGCAGTGGATAGCGTAGTGCCCCAAGGCAACCTGCAAGGTAGGCGATTACGAATAGGACGGTGGTTATGGGCATTGTAAAAATCAGAAAGCTAGAATTCTCGGGCATTTCGATCAGGCCCTAGGTCGTCCATCTCCCAAGCGCGACCCGTCCGGGGAACGTCCCCGGGGCCGCCGCCATCTCTTCAGGTCTCGCCAACGATTCGTGGAGTCTGCACGTCTTGCGAGCGACCGCCTGCCAGGTCAGCTCACCACAGACCCGCGTCCGGCCCCGTCGGCCCATCGCCTCGGCCACGTCACGGTCCCTCAGCAATCGCAGAAGCCCCCCCGCGACTGCCGACACATCATGACCGTCGACCCGCAATCCGGTCACGCCATCCAACACGGCGGATCCGGTTCCCCCGTCGCGGCCTGCCAATACGCACTTGCCGCAAGCGCCCGCCTCGAGGTACACGATGCCAAAGCCTTCGGTATCCCCCTCAATGTCACGGTTGGGCATCGCGAAGACGTCGCAGGCGGCGTACCATTCAGGCAGGGCCTCATCCGAAACCCACCCGGCGAAGTGCACGCGGTCGGCCACGTTGTGCTCGAAGGCCAGTCGACGTAGACGCCCCTCGTCGTCCCCGCATCCGACCAGAGCATACTGAACGTCAGCCACGTCTCGCATCACCTCGGGCAGGGCTGCGATCACCTGGTCGAATCCCTTGCGGGGCTGCAGCCGTCCTACAGACAGGATCAGTGGGGACTCACCGAGGTTCAGCTTGGCCCGCACGCGTCGGCCATCCACGCCAGGACCGTATCGTTCGACGTCCACACCCGGCCGCAACAGCACGATGCGATCGGGACGGACGCCAAGCGCATCCAAGCGGCTCTGCGTAAACGTGCTGTTGGCGATGACGGCGTCCGCGTGACGATAGGCCCACCGCATGGCCGCCCCCTTTCGTCCTTCCCGCCAGCCAGTGATCTCCTCACCGTGCGCGTAGATCAAGACGGGCAGTCGCGCGATTCGCCCGGCCAGAACGGCGACGAGTCCCTCGGGCAGGACACGCCCAGCGTGGATGGCCTCGAACCTCCCGCTCCGAGCCAACACCGTCACGCGACGCAGCAACCGGGCGTAGATCACGGCCGATTCCGGTCGCAACCAGGAATGTCGCCGCCATGAAACCCGGTGGACCACGCGAGGATAGGCCCAGTCGAAAGCCTCGCAGGCGGGCACATCGGCCGCGACCACCTCGCTGCCCGCTGCCAACCGGGTCCGGTAGACCTGATCAAACCAGACGGCCGTGCCGCCTCGCGTCGGACTGAAGAGTTCGCTGACCACCAATGCTCGCATGGCTGCGCGTTGCCTCGTCATCGACCGGACCCTCAGGCACAATCGCCCGCGAACCGGTATGCACGTCAGGCCTTCTCGAACAAGCCCCCAATGAACCCGCTGTCGCGATAGTAACCCGCGATCAGCCATCTCAGCGGGGGACAGTACCTAAACCGCCGGTACTCGAACATCGGATGCGTGTGCCGCCACCGTCGCAATCGCGCGCCCGAGGCGGCGCCCATCTCCGCGAACCGCCGCTCGTCGAAGCGCTGCAGATGTCCTTCCGGCGGAAACGACCGGGCGCAGTAGGGACACAGGTTGTCGATCAGCGACTCACGATACGGTGTCGTGCACACGACGTAACGCCGACTGACCCGTGCCAATTCCCGCATCGCCTGCTCGGGGTCGGTCAGGTGTTCCAGCACCTCGCCACACGTGACTACGTCAAACTGCCCGTCGGCAAACGGCAATCTGCAGGCGTCTGACTGGGCAAACCGGACCCGTGGATACCGGTTGCGGGCGTAAGCGATGCGGCTTCCCGCCAGGTCCGCGCCGACGACCGTCTCGAATCCGAGCCCCGTTAACCGTTCGCACAGATAGCCGTCTCCGCACCCCACATCGAGAACGCTTCGGCCGGGACGTCGCGGCATCAGCCTGAGCATCAACCGAACCCGGACCAACTCCATGGCGTCCGATTCGGGCACGTAGCGGACCCGTCGCCCCCGGTCCTCGTAATAGGCCCGCAGGTCCGAATCCCGGACTTCGACGGCGTCGACCGATCGCTCTGTGTGGAGCGGATCCATCTGACCAACGACGGGTTGGACGTCCACGCTCGACATCCGCTGCCCCCGGTCATGCTCGCCAACCGGAACGTCTCTCCCTCAGTCCTTCTCGAACAAACCCCCGATGAAGCCACTGTCGCGGTAGTAACCCGCGATCAACCACCGCAGCGGGGGACAATACCGAAACCGCCGGTACTCGAACATCGGATGGCCGTGCTTCCATCGCAGCAGTCGCATCCCCGCTGCGTCGGCCATGCGCTGGAACCGGTCCTCGTCGAAGCTGTGCAGATGGCCGTCCGGCGGAAACGACCGACGGCAGTAGGGGCACAAATTGGCGGGCAGCGCCTCGCGGTACGGTGTCTTGCAGATCACGTACCGCCGGCTGACCCGCGCAAGCTCCCGGAACGCCTGCACGGGATCCAGTTGGTGCTCCAGCACATCGATGCAGGTCACCGTATCAAATTGCCCATCAGCGAAGGGCAACCTGTTGATATCCGACTGGGCGAACTGCCCCTGGGGACGCCGGTCTCGCGCGTAGGCCAGGCGGCTACTGGCCAGATCGACGCCAACGACCGTCTTGAACCCGCGACCCGCCAGTTGCTCGCACAGGAACCCGTCGCCGCAGCCGACATCAAGCGCACTGCGGCCGGGGCGTCGCGGCATGAGGCGGAAGACCAGCCCGACGCGAACGAGCTCTCTGGGGTCGAACTCGGGCACACAGCGGAACCGTTCACCGCTGTCCTCGTAGTAGGCCCGCAGATCCAGCTCTCGCTCGGCGGCCGGACCGACCGACCTCTCGGCCTCTGACCGATCTGTTTGTCCAACGGCTGGTTGTGCAGCCACACTCATCACGTACTTCCCCCAGGAAAACTCGCCGCCGTCAGGCGGTGGACGCGCGAACTCGCGCCATGCCACGCCGACCATTCATCCAAGACCGACTCGTAGATGTTCCCGATCAGCCGCCCATGCTCCTCGAGGCCGAACCGCGTCACCGCCAATTGCCGTGCGGTCCGGCCCATGGCACCGAGGCGGTTCGGATCCCGCAGCAACGTCAAGATGGCCTCGGCCATCGCGGACGGGTCTTCCGGCGGAACGAACAGGCCTGTCTCATCCGCAATGGCGGCCTCCGCGACGCCCGGCGTGTCGCACAGAACCAAGGGCTTGCCGCACGCCGCCGACTCGATCACACAGCGAGGGAATCCGACCTGGAAAACCCGCGTGCCGTCCCCGGACGGGCAGACCGATGCCGGACGTCCCGGCCAGACCACCACCTCGCTCGCTTGATAGACCGGCACCACGTCGTCGATCGGGCCGTGAAGCGTCACACACCCCCCCAAACCCGCCCGGTCGATCTGCCCCAGCAACGCCTGGGTCCATCCGCCATCCGCCGTCAAATCACGCCCCGCCAAGTGGAACGCTACCGGCCCGTCGAACTGATCTCGGACGTCTCCGGCAGCCTCGAGGAAGACGTCCTGGCCCTTCAGGGGGGACAGATTGCCGACGACGCTCACGGCGAGGACCTCGGTCGGCCAGCCGAGTCGGGCCTTTGACGCCGACGTCGATTCCCCCGGGCGGAACCGATCGGTGTCCACCGCATTCGGCGCGATGACCCCGCGGACGTCCCGCATCGATGAGGGCAGAACGGACCCAGTGTGCTCGGCCATGGCTCGGCTGTTGAAGACCAGCGTAGCCGGTCTGGCCAGGCCGAACGACCACTGGAGATCCTCGGCAGACCCGGCCATCCGGACATGGCAGACGGCCGGCACACGCGCCAATCGGGCGGCCAGCCCAGCCAGCCGGAATCCCGCCACGTCGTTGACGTGAACCAGATCGATACCACAACGGCGGATCAGACGTCGCAGCCACCACACCCACCTGGCCTGCCAGATAACCGGCTGACCTGTCCTGGGCCAGCGCTTCGGCCAATGGCATGTCACGCCCTGCCTCTGTATTGCCCGTCCGATCGGACCATCCGGAAAACAGACGACCGACAGATCAAACCGACCCCGATCCAGCGCGGCGATCAGCGTCTGCAGACTCCGACCCGACCCGCCGATCCCGGGATCGTTCTCGACCAGCAGTACGCGACAGCGTCGTTGCACACTAACCCCCAATAGCCATCTCCACCATCGTGCTCAGGGCCGTACGATGCGGCCTGAGCCACAGCGCCCGCCACGCAGCGGCCGCTCCCTCGCGGCGCCGACCCAATCGGCCCAGGACCGCAGCGTGATCCAGATGCGCCCGGCTGAGCGGTTCGGCCAGGGCTCGCCGGACCGGTCGGTCGCACGTCGACAGCATCCGACGCAGGTCCTGGTACGCCCGGATCGTCTCACGTTGAGCACGCTCTGCGTCGGATCGGACGGTGCTGTTCTGGCGGAGGTAGTACGTGGCCAACGGCTCGCACACCGCGCCGAACTTGGCCGACGCCGCCACCGCCCGCATCGCCATGTGAAGGTCTTCCGCCACCGACAGCCAACCGCAGAACCCCCCGATCCGCTGAAAAAGGGCCCGTGTCATCAACACGGTGATCGCGGCGCCGAACCCGTGTCTCAGAAACGCGGGCACGTCGTCGCGGGTGAAGACGAGACACCCCTGCCCAGCAGGCCGACGAATCCGCGCCATCAGCCACGGGACGCGTTCGAACCCGGTGCCCAGGCATTGGCCCGTCTCGTCAATGAACCGATAGTTGCCCGTGATGAATTCCAGCTCGTCGTCGGATTCAGCCAGCTCGATCTGCTTGGCGAGCTTCGTCGGGTACCAGACGTCGTCGGCGTCCAGCCAGGCCAGGTAGCGCCCCCGGGCCAGCGCCGCGCCGCGGTTCCGCGCCTCGCCCGGGCCGGCGTGCGGCCCCTGCACGATCCGGACGCGGTCTCCGTAACACCGCGCCACCTCGGGCGTTCGATCCGACGAGCCGTCATCCACGACGATCAACTCCCAGTCGTCGAACGTCTGGGCCATCACACTGTCGATGGCCCGACTCAGCGTGTCGGCGGCGTTGTAAGCCGGGATCACCGCGCTGACCATCGGTTGCGTCATACGACGGCTCCAAACCTGAACAGCTCGACCGGATCGCCCCAATCGAAGTCCGTCCCACCTGATCTGGATTCCGTGGCAACGCCGACGGACACAGCCGTCCGAAGCGCACGCCAGCTCGGCTTCGTCAGGAACGCCCGACCGGCCGCCGCCGTCGCCGACATCCGACGCCCCCCCCGAGCCAGCAGCAACCCCAGATCCAACTGCGTCTCGGCCACCAAATCCCGCACCGCCCGCGCCACCGGGGCCGGCAAGGCGTGGTACCGAAGCAGGTCCGTCAGCGCGTCGATCGTCACGCAATGCCGACGCTCATCGTCTCTGTGCGACGTCGATGCCGCTCGACGCCGATAGGCCGCCACCGGACGACGAACCGCGCCGAACGACCGGCCCTTCGCGGCCAGCCGGAACATCAGGTGGATGTCCTCGGCCAGGCCATACCGTTCGCTGAACCCCCCCACCCGACCGAACAGCCCGGCACGCACCATCGTCGTCGACAGGATGCCGAACCGATGCTCCACATACTGACCGGCCGCCTCGCGAGCAAACACCGTGTCCTGCGGAGCCACGCCGCCAAGCTGCGACTTGATCATCTCGTTATCCGCGAATGCCTCACCCATCAGTCGGCCCGTCTCATCGACGGTGTGGTGGTTGCCCGTGATGAAGTCGAGCGTCGGGTGCCGGTCGGCCAGGCCGAGCTGGTCCGCCAGCTTGTGCGGATACCAGAAGTCGTCCGCGTCGAGGAAAGCCAGCCATTCGCCTCGAGCCAACCCGGCGCCGTAGTTCCGGGCCGCTCCGGGGCCGCGATGCGGGCGCACGACGTATCGGACCTTCGGCTGATACCCGCTCACCCGAGCCGCCGTGCCGTCGACCGACCCGTCATCCACGACGATGAGCTCCACGTCATCGACCGATTGCGACAGGACGCTCTCGATGGCATGGCCCACGAACTGTCCGGAGTTATAGGTCGGGATGATGACGCTTGCCCTGGGTCGATTCATGGCGGTCCCCTGGCGGAAAGGGGTCGGCCGTCCCCCGGCCTGGGCGGGAGCTCTCGATCGCCCGCTCTGCCCCGCGTCGACAGGCCCTGCCCACAGGAGGACTGTCCGACCGCACCGGCTCCTCGCTGACCGTTATATCGGACCATTCATGGGGCCTGTTGAGATAACAAACAGGCGTTCAGCCAGGGGGGAATCAGCGTCGATTGCGCACAAAAAAAAGGCGGCTGAACGCCGCACTCGGACCCGCCCGCTCACCCCGGGGCCTACCCCCCGCGGGCGATCTCTGCCGTGATGAGGTACTTGCCGTCCCCTGACGGCGAAATGCTGAAGCGGATGATGTCTCCGCTCTGGAAGTCCACGCCATTCTCGAGGGGCCCGCCCCCATAGCTGACCGTGTGGGGATCCAGCCCGCTGGGGTCCACGATCGCAGCCACGGACCAGCCCGCCAGGCTGCCAGCGGCGATCCGCTCGACCCCCCCCTCAACCGACAGCGTCTTGGTCTTGCCCGACTCGATCGTCACGGCGAACGTGCTTTCCTCCTCGCTGCCCGCCTGCTGCCAGGTCAGACGCCATTGGACGGGTGCCTGGGTCCCGTTCACGCAGCTGATGACGACGTTGCCCCCCTCTTCGATCAGCAAGCCCGGCGGCAGGCCGAGGCTGGCCAGCAAATCACTGTCCACCCCGGTGAAGCCCACACAGCCCGCACTTCCGGCCACAACCAGAGGTATGGCTAGAACGGTACCGCAGATGCTCCAACGTTTCCCTGACCCGGATGTCATTCTATGGAACGCTCCTGGACGCAGCGGGAGCCCTTGAACCCACCAAGAGTATCGGCAAGTATATCACGAAACGAAGAGCGAAGCAAGAAAACAAGTCAAATGGACGGGATAGTGTACCCTCAACAGTGCAATCTGTTGAGCCAGAACAAAATCGCAAACTCCTAGAATAAAGGGTGTTGCAAATCATTAACGATATAACCGATGATAAATTGACCATGCTCAAGTCCAGCCGATTCCCGCCAGAATGCTCCGGACGGGATCGTCGGTGACCAGATACCAGCGCGCTCAGCCTGGCGGGCCGGCGGCGGCGGGCGGATCAAACGTGTCCCCGGGCTCGGCGGATGGCGACTCGGGGGCCTCGCTTGGCTCGGCGGGGAGGGACGATCCGTCGGCGTCGGCCGGACTCGCCTCAGGCTCGGGAACACCGGAGACGTCCGACACCTCGCCAAGTTCAGTCTCGTCAGGCACCACGCGAAGGCCATCGCCGACGTCAGCGGCGGCGCCAGCCGCCTCCGCCCCGTCCTGCGAAGGCGCCTCGGCAGCGGCCTGCTCCTCTCCTTCGCCGCGCACCGCGAAGAACGATGGGGCCTCCTCGGGCTCATCGATCGGCGTGGCATCCATCAGATGCAGGAAGATCGGCGCAAACGGTGCGTCCTGCTCAGCGCGGACGCGTCGCTGCCGCACCAACTCCAGAAGGGCCAGGAACAGCCCAATACACTCGCTGCGGGTCCGGCCTTCGAAGATCTCGATGAACTCCATCGACCCGCCTTCCCGCTCCAGTCGGTCGACGACGTCCGCAGCGTGCAGGGCCACGGGCGTGTCGTCGTAGTGAACCTCGTGCGGGGCAAACCGGCCGATCTTGGCCATCACCTCCCGAAACGCCTCGACCAGGTCCCACAGGTGCAGCGAGTCCATCTCGATATCGCGCTCGCCCTCCGGATCGAGCGGCTGCGGCTGCCGAGCGAACCGAAGCGCATGCTCCTCGGCGGCGGCGCGAAGCTCGTGCGCGGCGTCCTTGAACCGCTTGTATTCCAGAAGCTGTCGGACCAGCTCCAGCCGCGGATCGACGAATTCCTCCTCGCTCTCGGCCGGCGGCCTGGGAAGCAACATCCGCGACTTGATCTCCATCAGCATCGACGCCAGCACCAAGAACTCACCCGCCGCGTTCGGATCGATTTCCCGCAGGACGTCGACGTAGCCCGTGTACTGCTCGGTGATCTTGACGATCGGGATGTCGTAGATGTCCACCTCTTCCCGACGGATCAGGTACAGCAGCAGATCCAGCGGGCCGTTGTAGATGTCGAGTTGGACACGATAGTCGTCCGACATGCCGATCTTCCTGTCCCAGACGTCCCTGCCCTTCAGTCCGCTCGGCTGATCCGAATCCCCGTGGCCTTGCGGACTTCCGCCATCACCTCGCGGGCCACCGCGCGGGCCCGTTCGCCGCCCTTGGCCAGGACCGCCTCCACGTGATCCCGGTTCTTGTCCAGCTCATCGTACCTGTCCCGGGCCGGTCCCAGCTTCTCGATGAACAGCTCGAAGAGGCGCTTCTTCGCCTCGCCATACCCCGTTCCGCCCGCGCGATAGCGCTCCTCCCACGCCGCACGCTCGTCCTCGTCGGCGATCAGCCGAAGCAAGGCCATCACGTTGCACCGGTCGGCGTCCTTGGGATCCTCGACCGGCGTCGAATCGGTCACGATCGACATGATCTTCTTGCGGACCTGCTTGGCGGGCAGGAACAGCTCGATGGCGTTGTCGTAGCTCTTGGACATCTTCCGCCCGTCCGTGCCCGGCACGACCGCGACCTCCTCGCGGATCAGCGGCTCGGGCCGAACCAGCACGTCACCGTACTGCTGGTTGAACTTGCCCTGGATGTCCTGCGTGATCTCGACGTGCTGCTTCTGATCCTGCCCCACCGGCACCAGGTGGCTTCGGTAAATCAGAATGTCGGCCGCCTGCAGGACGGGGTAGGTGAACAACCCGGCGTTGGCGGCCAGGCCCTGGGCCACCTTGTCTTTGTACGCGTGGCAGCGCTGCAGCAGCGGCACGGGCGTGACGCAGTTGAGGATCCAAGCCAGCTCGGTCACCTCCGGCACGTCGGACTGCCGGAAGAACACCGTCCGCTCCGGATCAAGCCCGATCGCCAGATACCCCATCGCCACTTCCATCGAGTAGTCGTCGACGGCCTGCGGATCGGACAAGCTCGTCAGCGCGTGGTAGTTGGCGATGAAGTAGAAGCACTCGTGCTCGGCCTGCATCTCGACCTGCGGAAGCATCGCCCCGAAGTAGTTGCCGAGGTGGAGCTTCCCCGACGGCTGGACACCGGACAACACGCGCATCGCTTGCTCGTCGCCTCCCTGTTCTAGCCGAGGCCCAACCCCGGCACCCCCGCGATGTATTCCAACACGAAATCCACTGGATACAGGATCACCATCCGCAACGGGCTGATCTGGCCACCCGTCAAGAACGGCAGGGCGATCAGCGCCAGGATGATGTACATGCCATACGGCGCGGTTCGGTCCAGCGCCTGGCGGTTCTCCGGCCCCAGGAAGTAGCGGGTCACGTGGAACCCGTCCAGCGGGAAGATCGGCAGCATGTTGAAGACCGCCAGGCCGCAGTTGACCAACACGGCAACGCGAAACATCACGTAGATGATCAACACCGATCGCTCCGAGAGGCTGGCAGGCAGCAACTCGGCGCCGTCGGCGAAGACGAGCAGCCGGATCAGCAGCGCGAAGCCCACGGCCTGCAGGATGTTGCTGATCGGCCCGGCCACCGAGACCAGCATGTTGTCCCGCCCCGGGTGGCGGAAGTTCATCGGGTTGACCGGCACCGGCTTGGCCCACCCGATGGGCCCGAACATGATGCAGAGCGTCCCAAATAAGTCCAAGTGCACCAAGGGGTTAAGACTGCATCGCCCCATCCGCTGCGCCGTCGGGTCACCCAGTCGATACGCCACGTACGCATGCGCGAACTCGTGCAGCGTCAGCGCCAGCAGCACGATGGGCACACGTACCATCAGGTCCATCAGATTGAACACGACCGGGCCTCGATCGAGAGACAAACGCTGCGTGGACACCCCGCGTAGGATCGCCGCAACGGCCAATCCTCCTAGCCTAGTCCCGCCCAAATGAATGTCAAGCTCGACCGCGTTCCCCGTCGCGATGCTGGCCTGCTGTCCGCAATGATTCTGGGGATACACCTGATCATGCCGAGCCGGCCTGTCCCCGGATCGTTGTTCTACTCAGCTCTGGGGTTTGCTGGCGGCGCTTCGGCCCCGACGCCCGAGCCGGACCGCAACTGGTGTAGAACAACGAGCCGGGGGCGGGCCGGCTCGGCGGAGATGCGCCTCAGCGCCAGTTGACCAGGTCCTTGCTCTCGAGCAGGAAGAAGCTCATGTGGCCCTTGCGGTCCCGGCCCTGGTAGAGCATGTGGTACGTGCTCGGGTCGGCCAGGCCCTCCAGGATGACCGGCGCGCCGAAGCCCGTGCTCGAGCCCTCGAAGGCCCGAACGTTGCACAGCCTCTGCTTCTCCCAATGGACCAGATCGTCGCTCAGCGCATAGGCGATCTTCTGATACTTCAGACTGGCCGAGTAGACCATGAACCAGCGGCCCTTGTACCGGATCACGCAGTTATTCTCGTTCCCGTCGGGCTGCTCCCACTCGAAGTCGACGCCGATGACGGGCCTGTCGGGAGATGCATCGCGCCAGTGCTTGAGGTCCGCCGAGACCGCCACGCCGATCAGGTTATGGCCCGACTTGCGCCCCCATCGCGTCGAGCCCGTGTAGTAGCAGTAGTACTTGCCCTTCCACTCGACCAGGAACGGATCGATCGTCCGCTTGTCGATGTTCCACGCGTTGTCGGGGCCCGTGTTGAAGATCCGCTCCGGCTTCGACCAGGTCACGAGGTCCTTCGACCGGGCCACGCACAGATAGTGGGGGAACTTGCGGTACTGCTGATAGCACAGGACCCACTCGTCGCCTACGCGGATCACATTGCCGGGCGAAGCATATCCCTCGGGCGAGATCAATCGGATCTCATCGAAGTGGATGAAATCCTCTGTAGCGGACTGCCCGATGTGCCACGTCTTCGCCTTGGGGTCGTAGTAGGTGAACCACAGGAGCACCTTCCCGGCGTGCACGAGCGCGGCCGGGTCACGAAGGTGCTTGGCTGGCAACGTCCAGACCGGGTTCGACAGTTTCGAGTAGTCGAAGTGCTTCATGCGATGTCCCTTAGACAACGTCGGCCCAGCACAAGACGTAGACCGGCACCCGCCACCCAGCACAGCGCCGATTCCCACAGCGCCCATTGCCGAAAGCCACTCTCGCCGAGACAAGTTCGTCAGAGGAACCATGCGCCACCTCGTCCTCGTAGGGCATGCACATCAGGTCTACGCGCGTTTAGCGGGGCCGCGTGCGGCCCCTCCCCGCCGCACGCGGCGGGGCTAAGCAACGCTAGCGCTACGATTGATCACACAGCTCGAACGTCTGCCGCAACGCCTCGATCACGTCGCCCTTGGGCTTGAACTCGTGGCCGACGTACAGGTCGTAATCCGTTCCCGCGATCGCCCGGCAGATGCCGGCGTAGTTGAGCTCCTGCGTGTCGTCCATGTCGTTGCGGCCCGGGTTGCCGGCCGTGTGAAAGTGACCGATCCACTGGATGTGCTCCCGAATCGTGTGGATCAGGTCGCCCTCCATGATGGCCATGTGGTAGATGTCGTACAGCAACTTGACCCGCGGGCTGTTGACGCGTTGCACGACAGCGGCGCCCCATTCGGTGTGGTCACACTGATACCCCGCGTGATCCCGCTTGGAGTTGAGCAGCTCCAGGTTCACGTTCACGCCCTTCTGCTCGGCGTAGGGCGCGATCCGCCGCAGGCCGTCCGCGCACGCCTCGATTGCCTCCATCTCGCTCATGTGCGGTTGCCGGTTGCCGCTGAAGCAGATTACGCCCCGAATGCCATGCCGCGCGGCCGCATCGATGGACTCTCTCAGCTCGGCCTCGATCCGCTCGTGGTTCGACCGCTTGTTGAGCCCATCCGGCAACGAGGCGTGCCCCACCATGCTGGCCATCACCAAGCCGTGCTTCTTGGCCAGTTCGCAGACCTCGTCGAAATCGTCCCCCCGGCCCCACATCTCCACGGCCGCGTAGCCAATGACGGCTGAGGCCTTGAACAGATCCTCCAGACTGATCTCGTCCGTCTTCATGATCGGATAGCACACGGATTGTTTGATTCGCACGGTTCATCTCCCTGTATCTTCGTATCCGCCAGCCAGGCGGCAGGGGATACCTAAGCCTGACATCGTCGCGTCTTTTGGCGGTCCGGGTCCGAGGGGGTCAGGCACCTTTTCCGCAGCATCGCTCCCAGTCGTGTGGCCCATCCGTTGCGTATCCTGCCCTGGGGACGGAGCCTTTCCCGGCAAGGCGGAAAAGGAGCCAGACCCCTAGAGCGGCCTATCTGCGTCCCAACGGGCGGTTGATGGTCACGGGCGTGGCCAGGAGCTTCTCGAGATCGTGGCCTTTCATAAGCCACGCCAGATCGAACTTGACCACGGCGACGGTTTCGTAGAGTTTCTTTGTGCCCTTCTCGAAGAGCAGGTAGACGTTGCCTTGTCTGTCGGTGGCCAACGACGAATAGGCGCTCGGACCGCTGTAGACCAGGCGCTTGACCGGCCACGTCCTGCCACGGTCGAAGCTCGCCCATACGGTCATGCGAATCCGTTTCTTGCCCGGATCGTCCGGCGTGCTGAAGACGAGCACGTCCTTGCCGCCGGTGCTTTCGAGGGGCAGGCGCACCAACCCGGCGTTGCAGCCATAGCTGGGTTCCGTGCCGTACTTGAAGTAGAAGGGCTGGCCCACTTCGCGAAGAACGTCGCAGACGCGCCAATCCACGTACATCGCGCCGCCGTCATAGCTCCAGGCAATCCGCCGCCGATGATCGATCGACATGTGCGAACGCGAGTTGTAGTAGATATCGCCGTTCGACATCTCCGCCAGCGTGCCCTCGCCTGTCCCGCTCTGCACCGGCGCACTCGTCTGCCACGTCTTGCCGCCGTCGTCGCTGTAGATCGACGTGTTGTAATGGTAGGGCCAGCACTCCTGATCATTGCTGCCCTTGGGCGGCATGATCCGCGCGGGCATCAGTAGACGCCCTTTGTACGTGCCGTGTTGCAGCGTGATGCCCGACTCCGAACAGTTCGTGCCCGTGGGAATGCCCTCTGGCGTTCCGTGACCGTAGGCGTTCGGCTTGATCGTGATCGTCTCCTTGGCCCACGTCTTGCCATGATTCTTGCTGCGGTACAGATAGCCCTTGGCGGCCCGCACCAACAGGACGTCCCCCGTGTTGTGGTCGACGACGGCGCTGCCACCGGCATCCGGACCCACCTGCTGCACACGAGACCACGTCTTCCCGCCGTCTTCACTTCGGCGCAGCAGGTTCCCCGACTTCGCAAAGGCCAGGACCGTCCCGTCCGCGGCCACGTCGATCTTCGGAATGCGCGCCCCTTTGAAGAGGTCCTGGGTTTCCAGATCCGCAGCGAGCTCCCGCGCCGGCGAGGGATCGGCCACCCCGACGGCGCCATACGCCAGCAGGGGAATCCCCGCAGCAAGGCCTCGAATGCGAAGCACGCTACGAACAAGTGATTTCATCGACGCAGCTCCTTGGCTCAGACACGGGCAGGTTCACCGCCTCTTCCAGCCCTCCCGCTCCAGGTATCGTACTTCCTCCTCGATGGCACAGCTACTCGTCCTGAGGGGATACGGATGCTCTGCGGTCTGCCGGAACCGCCGGGCGTTCTTGGGGTGAAACGCGCCGCGCCGGTCCATATACTGGCCCCAGATCCCGTACGTGGCCGACTGCATCTGCCTGCCCTCCATGTTCTTAGGCCAGACCGGCGGGAAGAACGCGTGGAACGGCGCGAAGCTGTTCAGCCACGACGACACCATCACCGTGTCACGTTCGGGGTGCTGGGCACTGATGTCGTGCATCGCTCGCAGCAGTTCACCAGCGCACCTGTCCATGCAGCGGAACGGCGACTCGGGCTGATAGGCGTTGGCGAAGTGCGCCACCACCACGTTCGGCTCATCCTCCTTGAGCTGGCAATCCCAACACCCATAGGGACGGTCCTCCTTCTCGACGAGGGGACGAGACAGATGCTGGATGCAGGGCTCGATCAGCGGCCAGAGGGAGTCCAGAGAAGCCCGCTCGATCGCCTCGGAGGTACGATCCTGCGCATGCCGTTCGAAGATCTCGACAATCCCCGCCTTGGTCTGCTCCCACTCGGGGACCTTGCCTTCCCAGAAGTCCCAGTACAACCGCTTCCGGTAGTAGCGCGTCTTGCGAAAGATGTCCACATGGCTCACCAGCGCATCCGACACCGGCACGGGATCGGTCGCCCTGCGCGACAGCTCCCAGACGTGCCAGATCTTGAGCGGAATCACGTTCCGCACATAGTCGACGTAGGCTTCGTAGAAGGCGTCCATGTCCGTCGGAGGGTGCCAGGTCCCCTACAGTTTCTTCAGCTCGATCACCTCGCCCGTTTCCATCGAGCGGTTGGCGGCGACGGCGATTTCGGTGGCCTTCAGGCCGTCGCGGTACGTGGCCAGGATGCCCTTGCTCCTGCCGGCCTTGACCGAGTCGATGAACGCGCGGTCCTCCTTGGCGAAGATCTTGTCCTCGCCGGGAATGCGGACGTGCTCGCCGTCGGGCAGGTCGATCTCGACGCTCTGCTCCCAGCCGGTGAACATCGCGCGCATGTCCGTGGCCTGGACCTCCAGCCGCACGCCGCCGCCCTGACTCGTGCTGCACGAGCTAACCAGGTTGCCGGCCGCGCCGTTCGCGAACACAAGCTGCACCATCGACGCATCCTCGATGGTGTAGAACTTCGGTCGCTTCTTGCGATCTCGCACGGCCACGGCATACACGTGCGTCACGTCGCCGAACAGATAGCGCGCCAGATCGGTCGTGTGCGTCGTCTGTTCGAGGAACTGCCCGCCCGACCGGTCCTTCTGGACCCACCACCGCCAGATGCCTTCGTAGACGGCAGGCCCCCCACCGACCCAGCCGCCGTGCAGATACACCGGCTTCTGCTTCCTGAGGATCTCTCGAACCCGCTGCACCGACGCGCGATAGCGCGTCATGTAGCCGACGGACGTGATGAGCTTGTGCTTCCGGACGCCTGAGGCCGTTCGACGCGCGGTCTCCAAGTCGATGGCCACCGGCTTCTCGATGAAGAACGGCAGCTTGCGCTCGACCACCAGGTCCTCCGCCTCGCCGTGCGCGAAGGGCGGCAGCATGATGAACACCGCGTCCGGCTTGGCCTGATCGAGCATCTTGGCCGCGTCGGTGTAGATCTTGCCCTTCCCGCCGACCTGCTTCTTGCGCGCCGCGGCCGTCGCCTCGTTCAGGTCGCACCAGCCGACGAACTCGACGTCGTCGAAGTCCTTGAGTCCCTGCTCGAGATGGCCATTGACGATCCCGCCCGATCCGATGAAACCCAGCTTGACCTTGTCTGGCATGGTATGTCCCCGCGCATGTGTATCGACAAGACAGATCCCCGGACCCGCGTCCGGCCCGAAGCTGTAACGATATGGTCGGGCAGGCCCGTGTCAAGCGGACGGGAAGCTACCCGGCGCCCTGGGCAATCTGATACTATTGAGGAGGCGACCCCGGCGCCGCCTGGCTCCAAGCGGCGGGGAGGGAAACATGTCGAACAATGCGTTCCTGTTGGGCATCGCAGCGGCGATCTGCGGGATGGTTCCTGCGCTCGCCCTGGCCGACTTCTACGACTGCTTCAACGACGGGGTCTACCAGGAAGACCCCAACGTGTGGGACGTCGACGACCCATGCTGGTGTCTCTACGAGCCCCTCGGCCACCCCAACGCCGTCAGCGCTGAAACCGGCGAACTGTGGCTCTGGACCACCACGCCCTGGTTCCCCTATGTGCTGCTCGCCGTCTTTCCCGACACCGGCGACCGCGACCCCAACACGAGCGAGACCTTCTGGGACGACAGCACCTCTCACTACATCGTCGCCCGCGTCAGGTACGATCCCGGGTTCGAAGACCCCAACGACAGGTGCGGTCGCGCCGGTCTCTTCCTCAACGGCGACCAGGTCACTTGGGAGGGCTATGCGCTACAGTACGACCTGGACGGCGCCGGAGCCGGCTGGATCGGCCTCTACTCCGTGGAGGGCTTCGGCTGGCCGAGGCTCAGGGGGTTCTCCATTCCCCGCTGCGACGAACCCAACGGGTTCTGGATGGCGATCCAGTTCGAGAGCGACGGCAACCCCGACGACCCGAACGGCAAGGCCCTGCGCGGCGCCTGCTGGGACGGCGACAAGTATGACTGGGACGGCACCTGGCAGCTCAACGCAGACCTGGGCGACCCCAACAGCTTCGATCAGGAGGTCGGCGGCTACTGGCCCTCTGGCGGCACCGCGGTCGTCACGTGGTCTGACGCGGAATGGGGCAACGGCTTCCCCGCTCAGTGCCGGTTCGACAACATCGAGGCCAGGACGGCCGTGTTCACCAACGTCTCACACACGCTCGACCTGACGGTCTCGAACACGCACATGGGGACCGTCACGATCGATCCCGACCTGCTCGCAGACGCCAACAACATCGACCCGAACGACTACGATCCGCCCAACTCCCCCGGCTACGATGCCCGGCGCAGATACACCGACGGCACGCCGATCGTCCTGGTGGCGCGAGCCAATCAGGGCAAATCCTTCAAGGGATGGGTCATCTACGACCCAAACCACCCCGGCGACGCCAACCACATCACCCAGGACGCCAACGCAATCCTGTACCTGACGATGGACGCCGACTGGCAGATAGAGGCAGCCTTCAAATGCGGCGGCGGCGTCCCGCCGTTCGTCGCGATCGCGCTGCTGGCGCTCGGGCTGGGCGCAATGATACGCCGGGCAAACTGATCGCCCGCGCTGCGTGCATGCCAGGTCCGCCAATCTCGCCTACGGCAGCTTCGGCGGCTCGATGATCGGGTACTCACCGGATAGGGCTTCGAGGAACGCGAGGAGATCCTTCTTCTCCGCGGCCGTCAGCTTGGCGCCGCGGACGACCTTCATCATGGTCGATAGGTTCGGGTTATCCTTGCCGCCGGCGGCCATCAGCTCGACGGCCTCGGCGAGCGTCTTGATGCTGCCGTCGTGGAAGTACGGCCCGGTCTTGGCCACCTCGCGGAGATGCGGGACACGGAACTTGCCCATGTCGCTGTCTTTCTTCGTGACCTTCTTGCGCCCCTCGTCCGGGGGCTTCTTGTCGCAGCTCACGCCCGCGTTGTAGAACTGGCCGTTGCTGAAGATCGGCGGCGCGTGGCAGGTCGAGCACATGGCCTTGTCCATGAACAGCGCCATGCCGCGCTGCTGGGCGTCGTTCAGGGCCTTCTTGTCGCCAGCCTTGAACTTGTCGTACGGCGAGTTGCCGCTCAGTATCGTCCGCTCGAACGCCGCGATGGCCTTGGCGATGCCTTCCTTGGTCACACCTGTGCCGAAGACCTTCTGGAACTGCTCCTTGTAGGCCGGGATCTTCTCGCAATCGGCGCACACCACCGCCAGCTTGTGACCCATCTCGATCGGGTTCTCGATCGGCCCCAGCGCCTGGGCTTCGAGCGTCGGCTCGCGGCCGTCCCAGAACTGAGACGTCATGTAGGCGGCGTTGATGACCGTCGGCGAGTTGCGCTCGCCAATCTGATCCTTGATGCCCTTGCTGGTCGCCCGGTGCTCGGTCCAGGCCATCTTCGGGTCGTGGCAGGTCGCGCAGGAGATCTCCTTGCTCTTGCTCAGTCGCTTGTCGAAGTAGAGCATCTTGCCCAGCTCGATCTTCTCTGCCGTCATCGGGTTATCCTTGGGCACGGGAACTTGCGGCAGGCCGAGCGGAACCTTCGGCAGCGCCGTCGCGGAGGCCCCCTTGCTCGGGCCAGCCGGCGCCGCCGGCTTGGCAGGCTCATCGGACTTCTGGCATCCCGATGTCAGCAAGACCACACTCAGCATCGCCAAACCGACACCCACGGGCAGGACGCATTTCCTCGGTCTCATCATCAGGCACTCCTCCGCTGGCTCGCCGTGGCGTAACATCAAGATCGCTCCGGCCCTGCACCGGCCGGGGCGTGCATCAACCTACCCCGCTCGCACACTGCCTGCAAGGAGAAACGATCCGCAACTCCCGCGACGATCGCGGGTAGACAACACTGGACAAGCGTGCTATCCGATTGACGCAACCGAAGCCAAGGCGGGCTCCAGCGTGACAGCGAACGGCGTCCTCAGCCAATCGTCTCCCCTCCGGTGGTCCTGGGCCATCGCCGCCGCAGCCGTCGCCGGCGGGCTGATGGCGACGTGCTACTGGCCGCTGAACTGGCATTTCCTCGCTTGGATCGCACTCGTGCCGTTCCTGCTGGTTCTCGACCGACTCCAGCCCGGTCGCAGCTGGCTGTGTGGGATCGTGCTGGGGCTGGTCTTCTACCGCATCGGCTTGGGCTGGCTCTTCAAGCTCCACGGTCCCTTGGGCGGCCTGGCGGTGCTCGGGCTATCGGTCTTGACGGGCTTCTCGTTTCGCGTGGCGAAGCTGCTGATGGCGCGGTGCGGCACGGCCGCGATGATCTGGGCCGTCCCCCTGGCCTTCGTGGGACAGGAGGTGCTCCGCTCGGAGACGCTGCCTCGCTACCGCTTCGCCTACCTCGGCTATGGATACAGCCAATCCCACAATCTCTGGCTCGCCCAAATCGCGTCGGTCGGCGGGGTCTATCTCATCTCCTTCATCCTCGTCGCCTCCAACGCCGCCATCGCCTACGGGTTGATTCGTCGCCGCCGCAGAAGTTGGATTCCGGTAGCCGTCATCGCCATCGCGACAGCGGTCCTTTCCGTAGCGTGTCAGCCTCGCGACGACGACGCACACAGCCAGATCCCGGTCGCTTGCGTGCAAGGCGAGGATCTGTGGTCCCCGGAGTACGTCGCCCTGACGAAGCAGGCAGCCGGCGACCCGAGCCGACCCAGGTTCATCGTCCTGCCCGAGCACACGATCAAAGAGATGGCCGACGAGAAGAGCGCGACCGTCTCGGCACTGTCGGAAGTGGCGCGAGCGCATGGCGCCTTCGTCTGCGTTGGCGCCCACACGCGTGCCCCAAGCGACGCCGCGTGTGACTACGACAACGTGGGCCTGCTGATCGGTCCGGATGGGAGGATCGTCGGCGAGCAGGCCAAGGCCGTCCCCGTGCCCTTTTTCCAGGACGGGAATCCCGCCACCTCTCAGTCGACCTTCGACAGCCCCTACGGTCGCGTGGGTATCTACATCTGCTACGACGCCACCTTCACGGACATCCCGCGACGGCTGGTCGGGCTTGGCTCGGAGCTGATGCTGGCGCCGCTCATGGATCCGGAACGCTGGCCTGTCAGACAGCGTTGGCTCCACGCCGACATGGCGCCGCTGCGCTCGATCGAGCTCCGCCGATGCGCCGTCCGAGCGGCCAGCTCGGGCATCTCGCAGATCATCGACGCAACCGGGCGGGTCCGGGCGCAACGCACGCGAGAAGAAGGCCCCGGGGTCATCTTCGGTACCGTCTACGCCGTCCAGGACAAGACGCTCTTCGTCCGCGGCGGGTACCTGTTCGCTTGTGCCATCGGCGTAGCCTTCGTGGGACTCGTCGTGATCCTGACGTTCGCGGACTGGATGACGAAGCTCCGCCATCCGCGGCGCGCGCATCAGCCCGGCCAAGCCAGCTCGCAAGAGATTGTCCACCCCCCTACGGATGGTTCGCCAACACCAGGACCTCCGACGGAGGCAGATCGCGGATCTCGATGAAGGCCCGATCGCCCGCGTTCCCGCTGGCGGGCAGCACGGAAACCGTCGATCCCACGGGGTAGCTGGCGGCAAAGCCGTGGGGCGCCCCCGCCTGAGCGGTGTTGAGAACGACGGTCAAGTGGTTGCCCGGGGGGGTGAGGACGGCGTCAACGGTGACGTCGGCCCCGCGTGCTTCGGTACCGTGCGTGTTCAGCACGCAGACCGCCTCCTCATCGTCGAGGATCCGTGACCAGGCCAGGATCTCGCCCGGACCGTAGACGCCGAACGGCCTGCCCAGCATGGACACCGATCGCAGATACTGACGACCGTGGCTCAGAACGGGGTACTGTCTCCGCAAGGCCGTCATCGCGGCAATCCGGAGGTAGGCCGGGCTGTTCCGATCGAAGGAGTGGTGCCCGGCCGTTCCGAACGGACCGAAACCGGGCAGATCCGGATCCACCGCGTGCAGCCCGTCCGTTCCCTCCTTCCGCGGGTGCTCGGGACCGAACATCGCCTCGCGAAGGTACCAGTCGGACTTTGTCCACTTTGGCAGCCACTTGATCTCTGAGCTTTCCGGGCCGGCGAAGGCCTGCTCCGTCCCGTAGTAGATGCACGGGATCCCGAGCGTGAAAAGCTGTAGCGCCACCCCCGCCGCGACCTGATGATCGGACGACGCACCGCTCGAGAACCGGATCTTCGCGCCCATGACGTGGTCATGGTCATCCAAAACCGAGACGTGCCGCATGCCCCAGGTCCGGTGCGACGCCATACCCCGTCGCTGGGACTCGGCGCCCCAATAGACCGGATCGAAGCGGCCGAAGTACGCCGACGGATGCACGTTCCCCTTGGCCACCTGCCCCAGGATGGGACGCATCTCGCCGATGTCCAGCGCGGCGTTCAGGTTCCGCGAGAGGGCATCCAGATAGTTGTCTTGAACGGAGTCCCCACCGGCCATCTCGCCGACCAGGAAGAAGTTCTCTTTACCCAGGTTGGCCGCGTACTCCTTGATCGATCCGCAGAAGTCGCGCGCCTGTCTCGTCGAAACGTGCTTGAGCGTGTCGATGCGGAAACCGTCACAGTCCGTCAAGGCGATCCAGTACTTGTAACACCGCGACAGATCGGACAGCAAGCCCGGCGCATCCAGATTGAGATCGCGGAGGTCGTCGAAATCGGAACGCTTGTGTTCTGCGCATGGGTCGTCGATCTTTCCTCGATCCAGGTAGCCCTTCCCGGCGCGCGTGTAGCAATCCGGGTCATGGATCTCGGTCGGCCAGGCGCCGTCTTCACGTCCCTGAATGACACCGATGCGTTGGCCCTGATCACCCCGCCAGTCGCCGAAGGGATACCGATCGGTCGTGAACCAGGGCTCACGCTCGCCCCCGGGCGTGTCGGGCGGGTAGAGCCAGTTGGAGCCCGAGTGATTGAAGATGATGTCAAGGATGATGCGGAGGCCCTTGTCGTGAGCGGCCTTCACCAGATCGACCAGGTCACGGCGGTCGCCGTACCGTGGGTCCACGTCAAGAAAGTTCTGGATCCCATACCCGTGGTACGTATCCAGGTGGCAGCGCTGCTTGAATACGGGGCTGAGCCAGATCGCCGTGACGCCGAGTGCCTCGAGATAGTCGAGTTTCGAGACGACTCCCTGGATTGTCCCGCCTTGCCAACGCTTTGCGCCCGACTCCACCCAGGCGTCCCACCGCCACGGCTGGCCATTCGACAGGGCGGGCCGGGCGTCTCCCAAGCGGTGCCGGTCCAGCAGGGGGCGCGTGTCCTCCTTGCCATCGCTGAAACGGTCCACCAGCAGGAAGTACAACACCTCGTCCCGCCAGTCCACCGGCGAGGGGGAGAGGCGCTCACGTCTGGGCAGCGAGACCCCGGTACGGATGCTCGTCGGGCAGTCCTGCTCCAAGATCGTCTCGGAAAAGGACATCGCACAACCTCCTTTTCTAGAGGGCCTTACGTTCAGGTTTGATCAGATAGTGCGCCCCGCCCACCGACGCCTGCTCCCGCCAAGTGCAGTGCGCCTTCTGGGCGTACCGACGGGTCGGACCCGCCTCGTACAGATATGCACACCAAAGTATACACGACTTTCGAGGCTATGCACAGTTTTCTATCATGAGTATTGTTATTTTTCCGCGGGTCTCGGTTGGCGCCGGGCGAGCCCGGGCGGACCCCTACTTGCCCCCGCGAAGCGTGAAGCACTGCTCGAGCCATCCGTCGCCGTCTCTGGCGCGAATGCGGAGCTCGTGTTCCCCCGGCGGCAGGACGTTGTCTGACGTGCGCTCCTCGGTCCCCAGCAGATACGGCGGCCCATCGAAACGGCTGACGAGCTTCCCGTCCAGGTGCATCTCGAGCGGACCCATCTCAATGCCCTCGAGCCAGACCCGGACCCGCTCCCTCGGCCGCCAACCTTTCAGGGGCCGGGAGGGTCGCGTGATGTAGATGCCCTTGCTGCGAGTTGGCCGCAAGTCCTTGTCCCGCGCCCACCACGCTTTCACGTCACGGCTGCTGGCCAGCAACCGCATGCATCGCCGCTCGGTGGGTCTGCCCAAGACGCGCGCGTCTGACTGATAGATGTAGATCCCATCGACCCCCGCTTCGTAGAGCTGAGCCACGCGCCACAGGTAGAGGCCCGGCACGGGCAGGCCGGCGGCGGTCACGTTGGGAAGCAGCCTGCATTGCGTCCCTCGCACCGCTTCCAGGTAGGACCCTACGTCGAGATGCAGGTGCCGTTCGTCGTCGTTGCTGGGACAGAGGTAGTCCACCCATCCCTCGCGTACCCATCGTCGGTAGTCGAATCGCTCCCACGGCGGGACGCCGGTCCCGGGGAACTGCACGAGGATGCGAACGGGCTTGCCGCGCCGTTTGGAGAACTCCTCCGTAAGTTGCCGCAACTCGCGGAGAAACGTGTTGCAGGTCGCGGGCCTGTTGATGGTCTGCGGATAGCGCATGAAGTCGATCGAGATCCCCGGCGCGCCAATCTCCAGGGCCTCGCGGACAAGCCGCAAGGCATACCGCCTGACCTCGGGCACCTCGAACCGCAGCTGACTGCCCCGCAGCCACTCGGGGTGCTGCTTGGAGAAGTCGCCCTGCAGAGGCGTACCCACATAGGACGCGCTGGCGCCGAAGTTCGCATGGGCCTGCAGACCGAGCGCCCGGCCATAACGCAACGTCGCGCCCAGCATGTTGGTGAACTGCTGCATCTTGCCGACGTTGGCCGTCCTGGGGATCGCGCCGCCCCGAAGCCGATCCCCGACGGTGTCATAGAGCAGCTGGTCGGCCAGCCGCGTCTCGAAGACCGCCTTGGCGCCGAACCGGTTGACCTGTGCGTCGACCAGCGTCACCCGGGCCTCACGGTAGGCCGTCAGGACCTCGCGGTGCTGCAGCGTATCCTGAACGTCTTCATGGAAGGCCCATGAGTACGGCTCCCAATAGCCGGCGACGGTCTTGTCGCGCTTGCCGCGGAAGCGCGACTCGAGCTGCGCGACGAGGGCCCCTGTCAGGGGAACCAGCTTGACGTAATCGATGCTGGCCGGCGCCCATCCGTTGTATCGGTGCGGCTCCTTGAGAACGAGGTGTTGGTGGTCCATGGCCGCCCATCGCCAGAAGACCTCCCGGAACGGCTGGCGCGAACCAAGTTCGTCCGTCCGTTCGTCTCCTGTCAAGCGAAGCCGGATCGATCCCCCATCCGGTGCCGTGCAGACGAAGATGGCGTACCAACCTCGCAGGTTGAGCGGACAGGACAGTTGGGGCAAGGGCAGCTCGGGATGTGACCGTCCGTACAGCGCGTTGCCCAACGTCACCTTCCCGTCCTGCGTGTGCCCGGTTCGCCACCACCACTTGGGTCCCTCCGGCTCGGCGCCTTGGGCCAGCGCGGTCTTCTGGAACACGCCGGACCAGTCCTCGAGGGTGATCACGTCCGCGTTGTCCGTCTCCACCGCGACGCGGTGCGTCGCGAGCAGATTGCCGTCAACGGACTCGAGGCGAATGCGGAAGTCCAGGTTCACACGCCCGTTCTGCTGAGCCTCGGGATAGGGATTGAAGACGACCGTACGCCGCAGCCCGGCGGCGCGACGCTCGACGAGTCGCCCTTCACGCGTCCACCGCTGCCATTCGGCGTCGGGCAACATCGTCAGGGCCGTTTCCGAGACGAACGGCATCACCTTGGCTGGCCGCCAGTTGTCAGCGCCCGGCGGGGACCATGAGCAATGAACGACGGTCCAGTCCGGTGCATCCGGCGGGACTGCGTACGTGATATGGACGTAGCGGGTGAGAGGATCACTTCTCACCGTCGTGTCGACTCGCTCAGCAGCCGCGGCCAGTCTGCCGCAGACGCCGACGAGCAGACACCCACAGATCGCGAGCGTTATCCTACGACGCCAGTTCTTGATCGGGATCACAGAGACCTCCTCTGTACCGCACCGGGCGGTCATCAACGTACGCACGGACAGGTCACGTTTCAACCGCAGAACCGAACCGGCTCAGCACCGGTCTCCATCGTGCTCTGACCTAGGGCTCTGATTTGCGCCGGCCGCGCCGGCCGTGTACAATGCCCGACCCCGACGGCACTGGCGTCGTCGAGCCGGAAAGGTGAGCCATGCCCGATTCCGTCATCGCCATCTTGGCGGTCGTCCCGATCCTTACGATCTTCGTCTTGCTGGTCGTACTCCGCTGGCCGGCCGTCCGGGCCATGCCCGTGGGCTACGTGATCACCGCGGCGCTGGGATTGGGCGTCTGGAAGATGCCCGCCGTCGCCGTCGCCGCGGCCAGCATCAACGGCCTGATCCTCTGCGCGAACCTCATGTGGATCATCTTCGGGGCCATCGTCCTGCTGATGACGCTCCGTCACAGCGGGGCTCTGGGCGTGATCCGGCGGGGCTTCCTCGACATCTCGCCCGATCGCCGCGTCCAGGCCATCATCGTCGCGTGGCTGTTCGGATCGTTCATCGAAGGGGCCTCGGGCTTCGGCACGCCCGCGGCGATCTGCGGACCGCTGCTGCTGGCGCTCGGCTTCCCAGCGATGGCGGCGTGTACGGTGGCGCTGATCATCCAGTGCACGGCCGTCACGTTCGGTGCGGTCGGGACCCCGATCATCATCGGGATGGGCAAATCGCTCGACAAGGCACCGGTTCTCGACGCGATCGCCCAGGCTGGCATCGAGAAGGGACAGTTTATCCACGACATCGGCCTGTTCGCCGCCCTGCCCCACGCCATCGCCGGTTCGCTCATTCCGCTGGTCCTCGTCTGTGTCATGACGCGCTTCTACGGCCGGGCAAGATCGCTGCGGGAAGGACTCGCCGTCTGGAAGTTCGCGCTGTTCGCCGGGCTGGCGTTCACGGGCCCTTACGTGCTCTTCGCAACGATGCTCGGGCCCGAGTTCCCTTCGCTACTGGGCGCCCTGGTGGGCCTGGCCATCGTCGTGCCCGCCGCGCGACGCAAGTTCCTCCTGAAAGGCATGGAGACGTGGGACTTCCCGGATGCGAGTGAATGGGAACCGCAGTGGACCGGCAACATCAAGCCCGACGCGGACGACCGCGAGGCCCGCATGGGCCTCGGACGGGCGTGGCTTCCCTACCTGCTCGTCGCCGGCCTGCTCGTGCTGACCCGCCTGCCCGCGCTACCCATCAAGGGATGGCTCAGGTCCGTCGACCTCCGATACGCCGACATCCTGGGAACGGGCCTGTCGCAAGGCTTCGAGGTGCTCTATCTGCCCGGGACGATCTTCATGGGGGTCTCGATCGCGATGCTCTGGGTCCATCGCATGCGGGCTCGCGAGCTCGCCGCCGCCTGGACCCAGTCCGCCCGCATGCTCGCCCGTCCGACGCTCGCCCTCATCTTCGCCGTCGCGCTCGTGCGGGTCTTCATCGATTCCGGTGCGGATCTCAACAGGTCCGGGCTCGAGAGCATGCCCCTGACGCTAGCGGCGGCCGCCGCCGACCTAGTCGGGGGAGCCTGGCCCTTCTTCGCGCCGGTCATCGGCGCCATGGGCGCCTTCGTCGCCGGCAGCAACACCGTGTCCGACCTGATGTTCGCGATGTTTCAATACGGCGTGGCGGATCGCACCGGGACGTCTCACCTGGTGATCCTCGGCCTGCAGGCCTTCGGCGGCGCCGCAGGCAACATGATCACCGTCCACAACGTGGTCGCCGCGTCTGCTACGGTCGGCCTGAATGGCGTGGAGGGCGCGCTCATCCGCAAGACCATCTGGCCGATGGCCTACTACCTCCTCGTCGGCGGGATTCTGGGGATGGTCTTTGCCTACGCCCTCTTCGGCCACGTCTTCTGAACCCCCACAGATCCATCCGGTCTCGCGTGGCGATCACTCGACGGGGCCCCGCTTGACCTTGTTCTTGTCCCTCTGAGGGAACAGATCTGCGGCGCTCTTGAGTTTCTGTGAAGCGGGCGGCAGCTTCTTGAGGACGTAGTACCACGGCTTGCGGTGCTTGATGGTGTAGTCGCCGCTCTTCCATTCGTAGAACATATACGTCGCCCCGTCGATCTGCTTGATATGGTACTTCTCCGCGGTCTTCACCGCGTGGTTGAGAATCAGCCCTCGTGTCCATGTTGCCCCCCGCAGCAGGGACGCGCCGTTCTCCAGAAGGACAATCCCCTTGAGGAAACCCCTGCCCTTCCACCGTCGAACCTTGGGATCGAAGTCCTCGATTCTGCGGACGAAGTCAACCGTCTCCCACTGCCCGATCGCCTCTGGATCATTGACGAACGGGTAGTCGATCTTGTCGACGATCCGGCCATTCTCATCGATCTTGCTGTCCGGGCCTAACGTCACCTTCTCCCTCACAGCAAGTGAGCCTCGCAGCACGTCTATGGCGATGATCTTGCCCTTCGACGCCATCACCCGGAACGCGCCGTCGGGCCGCGCGTAGTAGTATCCGTCGATGTGCTTCGCGCCGTCCTGCCAGCCCCCGTCCTTCCCCCGGACCGTCTTGTGAGCCTTGCCAAGGGGCTTCAGCGCCTTGTCCACTTCTGTCCCGACCTCAACCGTGCCGTGGAGGACATAGCCCGGCTTCTCGAACCGGATCCCCTCGATCCCACGCGGGGTCATGAACACGGTGATCCCGTTCGGGTATGACGCGAAGTAGCGGCCCGGCAGCGCCTTCTCGTCGTAAGTCCGGTCCTTGCCCCAGTACTTCTCGGGTTTGCCGAAGACGCGGATGACATCGGCGAGCTTGGCGGCGCGCATGTCCAGCTTCCCGATCACCGCCTTGATGTCCTTCTTGTCAGCTTGCGCGGCAGATCCGCCCTGCGCATTGGTCAACGCAACGCATGCCAGCGCAACGAGCAGCGCAACGCCCAGCACGGTCCTGCGATACGAGCCCTTCTTGAACCGGGTGATCATGACCATCCTCCTTAGCAGTTGCGATTTGCCGGCCAGCATTCCCACGATGGCCGGGGCCGGCGTCGGCGGGGAGTACACTTCCAGCAGCGCCAGAATCGTCTCGGCGTACTGCCTCGAGGTCGAATCCTCCAGCCGCGACAGCGCCATCGCGTCGCAGGCGAGTTCGCGATCCACCCGCATACGGTGAAACGCCACCCACACCAGCGGGTTGAACCAGTGCAGGATCTGCAGGACCGTCGCCAGCAAGCCCACCGGGATGTCGCGGCGCTTTACGTGCGCCAGCTCGTGCAGGAAGATGTGCCGCAGTTGCTCGTGGCTGAACGCTCTAACCATCCCCGCTGGCAAAAGCAAAGACGGCCGAAACAGGCCAAACAGCGACGGGCTCCTGACCGCGGCCGTCTCCGCCAGTCTCGGCGGCCGGGCGACCCCCATGCTCGAGCTGCACGCCTCCAGCAGCGCCAGCGCCGCACGATCCGTCACCGCTGTTGCACGGCGGACCCTCGCCCAGAACGCCAACCCCGCCCCCAGCGCACTGACGCTCAGCACGCCCACCCCGACAAGCCAAATCGTCGACAGGGCATCGCGCACCGACACGGACCGCGCTCGAATCGCCTCCCTCGCAGACATCTCTTGCCCAGCCGCTTCGGCAACCACATCGGCGCCAACGACCCGATCCGAGGCCCGCCCACGCAACAAATCGAGCGTGCTGCCCCCAAACCCCGCCGGCAGGCTCGGCCAACCCAGGGCCCGCAGCACATCCTCCTGGGAGGACGGCGCCCAGTTGTACAGGCTCAATCCGCTCTCCGGGGCCCAGGGCAGCAACATCCGGGCCACCACCAACAACCACAACAGGTAGTGCCAGCGAGCGCGGAGCCGGCCTCGCGTCGCCATGCGGAATGCTAGGATCAGCAGGATCAGGACGCTCGCCTGAATCGTCGAGCGGACGAGCCAGTCGAACAGCGGCCCGGCCTGTGCCAGAAGGGATCCCATGATCAGGCCTCCTCCTTCTCGTCCAGGATCCGCCGCAGGTCAGCGATCTCCTCGGGCGACAGGTCGCTGTCCTCGAGAAACTCGGCCAGCATGGGCTTCATCGCGCCCCCATAGACGCGGCTGAGCAACGACCGCCGCTCGGCCCGGGCGCATCGCTGCTCATCGACGAGGGGGTAGTAGTGGTAGACGCGTCCGCTCTTCTGGAACCCCAGGGCCTGCTTGCCCACCAGCCGGTTCAGCAAGGTCTTGATCGTCTTGGGTCGCCAATCCACAACGCCCGACAACGCCTCGACCACCTGGTTGGCCGTCATCGGCGACTGCCCCCACAAGACCTTCATCACCTGCCACTCCGACTCCGAGATTCGTGGAACTGGGTCCATGTCACCACCCCAAGAATTACCCTTGTAATCCTACTGTAGTATTACACATGTAATCGATTTGTCAAGCTGTTATCGGGCAATTCTCTGGCCCCGGCTGGGGAGTTTGACATACTGCTCTATAAAGAAAAGACTTACAGAAGAGACGGGTCCAGCGGAGAATCGACACCCAGGCCTGCGTGCCTCGCTCAGCGCTCCTTCGTATCGTCGGCTTCGCGGATCCACTCCGTGAGGGGCCTCAGCTTGTGTGTTCTAGACCGGTCCCGCGGCGATAGCAGGACGGCCAAGCGGGCTTCTCCAGCCGGCAACTTCAGCCGAACGACCAGTTTGCTGACGTCCGGTTGTTGGCCCTGCGGCAGCGGCGGATTGGCGGACTGGATCTCGAAGACAGCGTCCTCGGGCGTGAGGATGCTCGCCCGCAGCGTCCTGGCGCCCTGACGCAGGACGGCGGTCCGTCCCTTGGGTGTGATCTTGGCGCGGGTGTGCATTTGCCACACGACCTCGGCCGGCGCTTCGAAGCTCAGCTCGTCCTGAACCAGCACGTCCCGTCGCTTGAGCAGCGCGATGCCGCGGCGAACCTGTCGCGCGGCGCCGCGGTACGCCTGCGAAAGATCGACCACCGCGAACGCGCGATCCTTGCGGGAGCGAAACGCCACGATGGAAGCTCGAGCATTGGGTTGCTGGTTCTGCCCGTTGAGCAGAAGCGTGTTGTGCCCTTCCGTCTTGAGGCGGTAGTAGGTCGTCTTGCCATAGTAGAAGTAGCCGGGCAGGGCGTAGTGATCCCGGCCCAGGTCGAGCGCCCAACGTCGACCGTCTACATCCAGGACAAACGACCCCAGATCGAGGTGGCTGTGGCTGACCCGATTGTCGCCGCCCTTGAATCCCACGTAGACAGCGTCGCGATCCTCCCACGCGCTGCGGAGGAAGACGACCTCGACGTGCCGGAAGTAGGCGTCAAGCGGCAGCTTCGCCTTGCGGGGGCCCGTCTGGGCCGGCGTATACCAGAGGATCTCGTGCGGCGAGGATGACGCGAATCGGTCGGCATGGTCGGCGTAGACGGGACGCTCGAACTTCTGCGCCAGCCAAAACATCTGCGCGACCGGTCCGGCGCCTTCATGGGCATCTGCAAAGTTGAACGTCAACCCCGTCGGGCCAACCAAATGAATCCGGAACTCACCGGTCTTGCCGAATCCGGGCATGCCCAGGTATGGCTGGATCGCGTCCGGCCCGATGGCCGTCTCGAGGGCAGCCAGGAAGTAAGCGTTGTAGCGGGTGGCATACGACCAGTACCCGGGCCCCTCGGCCCATCCGCCGTCCGGCGCGAATTCCTTCATGGCCAGACGGATGCTCCGAAGCGACCGCGTCAGCACGCGACCGGCCAGCTCGGGCGCCTCATCGGCCACCGCCAGCGCGCCGATCGTCATCCCGCCGTTGCAGACCTGGTTCCAGTTGTTGTTGGCGCGGGCCCAGTTGAAGTACCTGTAGCGCACGACCACCGGGAGCGTGCTCTCCAGGAAGTGCAGCCCCGGCGTCAGCCCGTTCCGACAGATGCCGTTGCGGATGACCGTTCGCTGCTCGGGCGTCAGGTCCTTGTAGAACCAGTCGTAGCCGATGCCGACGGCGTGCGTCAGCTCGGCGGTGTCCAGGAAGTGCCCCGGATTCCAGCCGTCCTGCTTGCAGGCGTGCAGGAGCACCTCGGCGGCCCGGCGTGCGAACCGCCCATCCCCCTCGACGCGATGGACCAGCCCCAGCGCGTAGATCCGCTCGACCGCCCGCCGGGCAGATCCCAGCATGATGCCGCGCTCCCGGGGTTCATAATCGATCTGCGACGCGTCCAAGGACCTCACAGCCGACGCCCGAACCTTCTTGTACCACCTTGCCAGGCATGGGTTCTTCTTGAGGTCCCTGCGGAGTCGGCGCAGGTCCTTGTCCAGAAGCATCAACCGAGGATGCCCCTCCCGGACCATGCTGATGAAGTCTGCATTCGCAGCCTCACCGAGGGCCGAGGCGCTCGATCCGAGCCCGAGCACTGCGACCTCCAGGAGAACCATCCGCGTACAAAGGCGCCTCATGTGCGATACCTCGCTGGGTGACGGATCGCCTCCGACCCGTGGTTGGTCGCCCTCCCCTACGGCAGCGGACGGATCCAGATGTTGCGGAAGCTGACCGGATTGCTGTGGTTCTGCAGCAGCAGCGGCTGCTTCGGCGGATGCGGACGGTACTGGGCCTTCTTGCCGTGAACGGTGAACCCTTGGATCTCCGCGTTGTTAAGGACCAATACCCCGTTCTGGAATGCCGTCATCGTCCCCGGCTTGAGCAACTTGCCGTCCTGGCTGAAGCGCGGGGCCCGGAAGACCACGTCGAACGACTGCCATTGCCCCGTCGGACGGCAGGCGTTGACGAGCGGTGGGTGCTGACCGTACATCCCCCCCGCCACGCCATCGGCGTAAATCTTGTTCTTGTTCTGGTACGAGTCGTATATCTGAAGCTCGTACAGGCCCTGGAAGAACACGCCGCTGTTGCTGTGCGATCTCTTGACGGTGTTCCACTCGATGTGCAGCTGACAGTCCCCGAACGACTCCTTGGTCTGAATGGATCCCGTCAACGGCACGACGGTCATCACGCCGTTCTGGACTCGCCACTTCGGCGGTCCTCCCTTGGCCGACACCCTCACCCACTTCGACAGGTCCTTGCCGTCGAACAGCACGATCGCGTCGGACGGCGGTTGGCCGGGCTCCTCGCCCGGCGTGACGATCTTGGGCAGCGGCCTGTCCCGGTCGTTCGCCTTCCAGTCCTTCCCCTTCGGCTCAGCTGCGTTGGCCCACAAGGCAACTCCCAACACGATCGACAGCCCACCCAGCGCAATCTGCTTGCTCATTTCAACACTCTCTTTCCTTTGCCCTAGTTATCGAAGGCGAATAGCTGCACCCAGTAGTAGCGGGTATTCAACCCGACCGTGACCTGGTAGAAGCCGATGCCGACGTATTTGAAGGACCCGTGGAGCATGTTGGCGTTGTGGCCTGAACTCGTCTTCCACTTGTCCACCGCCTCGGCAGCCGTGCTCCACTGGTTCACCCCCAGCAGGATGTTCTCACCGCCGAACTCGTGACAGAACCCCGCCGCCACGGCGCGGTCCCCCGGGCCCTCCTTGTCGGGGTTCTCGTGGTCGAAGAAGTTGCGGTCGTACATGTCCTTCGCGTGGCCGTCGGCCGCCTGCTGCAGCGTCACTGAGTACTGCAGGGCCGCCACCCCGTTCGCCTGGCGATAGGCGTTGAGCTCGTCAAGCCCATTCTGGTGGATCGCATCGGTCGGGCTACCCAACCCGAGGCACCCGCCCGTGGTGTTCGGGTCATTCGGGTCGTTGGGGTCACTGTTGGGATCCCCATTCGGATCCCCATTGGGGTCCCCGTTCGGGTCTCCGCTGGGGAGCCCCGTACACGTGCAGCCCAGGGCGCCCGCCATCCCGACGACCCCCGCCAGCAGAACCAACAGAAACCACCAGGCACTCGATCGTGGACTGTTCATCGACCTGCCTCCCTTGCGGCATGGTTCCCCCAGGTTCGTCCGTCCCGTCCGAACGGCGGTCCATGCGTGCTGATGGTCGCGGCTCGGATTCAGCGCTTTGCCCGTCCACGACGGGCAACGTGCTCACATCGAACCGTGGTCGCGATCCCCCCGCGAGGCGTCCATTCGCTGACGACATCCATGCGCTTCGGCTTGAGCAGCTTGACCAGGTCGTCCAGGATGACGTTGGTGACGTCTTCGTAGAAGATGCCCTCCTGACGGTAGCTTTGTAGATAGAGCTTGAGGCTCTTGAGCTCGACGCAGCGCGGGCCCGGCACGTAGCGAATGGTGATCGTCCCGAAGTCCGGCTGGCGCGTCCGCGGACAGACCGACGTGAACTCGGGCTGCACGATCTCGATCTCGTAGTCGCGCTTGGGGTGCGGGTTATCGAACGTCTCGAGCAGCGCCACGCGCGACCGCCGGTCCAGGGCCCTCTTTCGATCGCTCATTCGTCCCTCGCGTATTCAGCCCACGTGGTGGGCGTCTCCCAGACGCGAACCCGTTCCAGCCGGACGCTCGGGTCGATCCGGTAACCGCCCTCGTCGTCGCTCAGCGCCTCACCCGAGCGGATCTTCTCGCCCAGGTGGTCGAACACGTACCGGGCCATCACTTCGGTCGTGGGGTCCGTGTCCTCGAACTCGACGATCCGCTTGCTGACCTTGCGGAGGTCCGCCAGCAAGGGATCCTGCGAATTCACGCAGAGCGCGTGGTCCAGCCGGTCGAGCAGGTCGGCCACCGCCAGCTTGACCCATTTGAAGTCGACGACCATGTCCTGACCGTTCAGGTCATCCGCCGCCAGAACCAGCTCGATCCTGCGGGTGTGGCCGTGGGGATACCGACACCGGCTCGGGTGCTTGCTGATCATGTGGCCGGACTCGATGTCGAACACCTTGCATACGCGATACACGGATAAGTCCTCCGCCGCTTGGATCCACCGGCCCGACTATCCTACACGCCGCGTCGATGCCCGAACAGCTCGATCTGCAAGCGCGGGCAGTACCGGAATCCCGTCTCCTTGCACAGCTCGATCAGCCACGCCGCACGCTCGTGGAGCGTGTCTCGATCCGTGCCTTCGGGCATCAGCAGGACACGGCCCGGGTCGGGACGGCGCAGCTGGACCAGCAACTGCTGGATTTCGTCCAGGTCGTTCGGCGAGGCGATGACGAACTTCAACTGGTAGTCATAGCCGGCCATCAGACGCAGGAGGACCTCGACGTTGACGCGCCTAGCCTCGTGGTGCTCGCCCTGGGCGCCGCTGTCGGTCCCTTGCGGCGTGGAGTTGGTCAGCTTGGGGCTGATGCTCATCAGATCGCACCGCACTGGTTTGTAGATCGTCCCGGCCGTTTCGATCGTGATGTGTCGGCCCTGATCCCGCAACGCCCGGGTCAGCTCAACCACGTCGGGTTGGATCATCGGTTCGCCGCCGGTCACCACGACGTGCCGCGCCGGCCACTTCCCGATGATCTCGACGACGTCCGAGACGGACATGTCCTCCCCGTCGGCGGCGCAAAGGGCATACGCGGTGTCACACCATCGGCAAGCCAGGTTGCACCCGGCGGTCCGCACGAACGCCGACGGTACGCCCGCCAGCGTGCCCTCGCCCTGAATCGAGTAGAACAGCTCGGCAATCCTCATCGTTCACTCGAGCGTCATGAAACGTAGTCGGTCGGGTCCGCCACACTCGCTTGCTCGAACCCGGCCCGACGAATCCGGCATGCGTCGCAACGTCCGCACGCCCTGCCGTCCGACGCGGGGTCGTAGCAGCTGTGCGTCCAAGCGTAGTCCACGCCCAACGCCAGACCGCGCCGGATGATGTCCACCTTGGTCAGCGAGATCAGCGGGGCATGGATGGTCATGCGGCGATCACCCTCGACGGCCGCCTTGGTGGCCAGGTTCGCCATCCGCTCGTACGCGTCGATGTACGCCGGCCGGCAGTCCGGATAGCCGCTGTAGTCCACCGCGTTGACGCCGATGAAAATGTCCCACGCGCCCAGCACCTCCGCCCACGCCAGCGCGTAGGATAGCAGGATAGTGTTGCGGGCCGGGACGTACGTCACGGGGATACCAGAATCGCGGCCTTCGAGGGGCTGATCCTTGGGCACGTCGATCGCATCGGTCAACGCCGAGCCGCCAAACGCCCGCAGATCGATCGTGACGATCTTGTGTTCGGCCGCACCCAGCTTCTCGACCAGCGTCCGCGCTGCGTTCAGTTCATGCACATGCCGCTGCCCATAGTCGAACGTCAGTGCATGGCAAGAGAACCCCTCCGACCCGGCGACCGCCAGACACGTCGCCGAGTCCATCCCCCCGCTGACCAGACAGACTGCCTTGCATTCGCTCATGTAGCACTGCGCCCGCACAGGCCGCGGGGGCATCGCCCGCACCTATCCAGGTCTCGTCGCAGTCCCCCATCCTTCCCAGGACTGAGTAGCGCCGCACGATTCTGGAAGCATCTTTCGATGGTGGCGCGATTGCGCTGTTGACGCCCACAAACTACACAAATGAGCTCGGTTCGGTCGCAGTCTATGCCGCTGACAGCACGAGGAAAGGGCATCCGTTCCTACCCCCGTTTCTCCCAGAGCGGATTTGCTGAGAACAGCACCGGGCCAGTCCTGATGACGTTTCGGTTCACAGCAGCCACGACTCAAGACAATCGGGTAATGCGACCCGGTACGCGCGCCCTCGGTCCAGCGCTTCGTTCTCCGGGTGCATGCATATGCAGCGTCGCCCTCTGTCGGCCCAGGCCCGGGCCACACCTCGGACGCAGCGCTAATGGTGCCGTCTGAAGAAGCTAATCCTGAAAGACGACGTCCAGCTTCAACTTGTTGCTTATCGGATGAAAATCCGGACCTGGCTTTGAACTGAGAAAAACAGTAGCCTTGCCCCTACCAGAGAGAGTCTTATCTAGATCGATCACCGTGGTAGCAGCCCGCCCTCGTTCTTTCGCATCCTCGTACTTGCTCCAGCACGACTTCTCGGAGACTGCGCTGCCGGCGGGGTCTTTCGTGAGGATCAATGAGACAATATAGAATGGCTTGGGCTTGGGCTTTGCCACGTAGAAGACGGGCAACACAACGAACCCCTCTTTTCTGCGCGTGAACGGCCCCTCCCCATTCGGCCAGATGAAGTAGTCCTTCCCCTCATCGAAGGCTTTTGCGGCTGAGTCCTTGAGTTCGGGCGGGATTCTGATCTCTTCTTCGTTGTCATTGGCTTCCGATCCGTCGCCCGCTGCCGGCTTCGCGGTGGCAGTCTTCTTGCTGACCGCCGGCTTGGGCGACGGCTTCGCGCTCGGCTTGCCCTTGGGCCTCTTGCCAGCGGGTTTCCTCGCCGGGGGTGCCTTCTTGGGGGACGCTTTCTTGGCCGAGGGCTTGCCAGCCGGCTTCGTCGCTGGTTCGGCGCCCGGGGCGGCCGGCGGGCCGAACCCGAGCCCCGCGACCTTGCCCTTCTGGTCGTAGGTGACCGTCGCGTGCAGCGTCGCCCGAGCGAACTTGCAGGGCACGTTCACGATCGTGAGCGCCCCTGCCTTCTGTTCCACGCCGGGCCCAGCGCTTCTCAGCGCCCCCAACTGGGAAACCAGCCCCCCCCACATCCCCTTGAGCTTCTTGGCCGGCAAGGTCTTCACCATCTCTGGCGCGAACTCTTTGACCACAGCGTCGAATTGGCCCTTGGCCAGCCTCCCAATGAACTGCTCAGCCTTGGCCGTCGTGGGCGTGCCCTTCTTGCCTTGCGTGGCCTGCTTGGTGAGTTCGGCGAGGGCCTCCGCCTTGGACTTCTCGGGCTTTTTGTCCTTTTCGATCTTTTCTTTGGCCTTCTTGGCCAACTCAGCCAGGGATCCGCCCTTGGCCTTCTCGGGTCCTTTGCCCTTGTCTTTTGCCTTTTTGGCAAGGTCGCTCAATGACCCCGGCTTGGGCTTCGCGTCCCCCTCCTCGCTCGTCTCCTCTTCCTCCTTGGCCTTCTTTCCGGACGGCCGTCGACCGCCCTCGGCGGTCACGCTCTTCTGATCCTCGAGGATCCTCGGATCAGCCGGGGCGACTGCCACAGGCATCAACTCGCCCGCCTCGTCGCCCAGGTTGCGGTTGCGCGCCGGCTCGGCCGAGCGCTCGCGACAGCCCGACAGAACCGCCAGCCCAGCAAGGCTGAGCCCGATCACCACGGCCCTTTGCATGAGTCGTCCTCGCCTCATCATGCCGCATCGACTCTTCGTTCCCCTTCAAGTTACCCGGCTGCACCGGAGGCGTCAACGGACGCGGCGATCCGTCGAGGCGATCGCGGACGTCTCGGCGTAAAACGACCGGCGGCCCCCGTCTCCACGGGAGCCGCCGGGTATTCGCACATCTGGCGTCGATCGGTTCAGCCGCCGCCGTCTTCTCACCAATTGTCCAGGCCGACGAACTCGCCCGGGACCAGGCCATCGGCCTCCGGGCCGTCCGTGGCGTGGGCGATTCCGTTCAACGTGACTCGGGCCTCCACCGCACCGACGACCATAAGGTCGACGGACGCCTCCGCGCTGACGCAGAACCGAAGGTCCGCATGCTCGGCTTCTCGGTAGAGCCAGAGCTTGATCGTCACGTCGGGCATCGGCACGCCGTCAGGGAGAAACGCTTCCAGAGGGTCTTCGTAGCCATTGCCGAACCGCCCCTCGGTCTTCGAGGCATAGAGCATCGGGTCGGTGAGGAACTGGGTGAGATCCGATCCCTCGAACAACAGCGACCCATCCTCCTGCTCGACCGGCGCGATCTGCTGAGACGCGGGCAGCTCGAACGCCACGTACGCCCCGTTCGACAGATCGGCCACCGCCCCGCCGTCCAGCTTCCTGGACACATGGATGTAGAGCGGGTGGGTCTCACTGAGTTCGGGAACCCAAGCCAGCAGCGAGTCCGCCAGGGCGTTCACGAGGCTCTCGGCCACGAGCGGGCGGACCTCGATGACCGGCTGCTCATCACTGACCAGCCGGAACCAGTGGTCCTTGACGTCCTGCACCGTCACCGGATCGCCTGTTCCCGCGGGGCTAATGTCAGGCATGGGCGGAGAGCACCCGGCCACTGTCAGGGACGCCACGGAGACGGCCAGCCACCATCTGAAGGCTGATCGACTCGGCTTCTTGGTGCGGTGCGGGTTCATTCAACCCCCCTTTCGTGTCGGTCTTCTCACCCCCGGGCCAAACGCTGTGGGCGAGACGCGGTCAGCCGCGGGCGACAGTGTCCGGGATCGCCGACCTGCCCGACATGGGTCGCTTGCCAGGTCCGCCTTATCCCTGACCCGTCCGCCCGCGAACGACTCGGCCGATGTCGCGACGACAGCGGGACGCCGAACGGGTGGCCTGATGTCATCCCCTCCGATCAACATCAGGTGTCGGCATCGCTGGCGCCACGTCACTCGACACGACGTTCCAGGCTGACCTCGTCCAGCCCCGCCTTCGGGGGACTGCAAACGTTCAGGAGTGAATCTACGATATCTTTTCCGTTTGTGCAGATGTGGAAAAATGGGAAAAGTGACGAGGCGCCCGGGTTCCGGGTCCCGAGAATGAAGAGCATGAGGTCGTCCCGACCGGCGTTATCGGCCGGAGCTACACACCCGAGACCCGGACCGCGGAACCCGGGACCCGGGACCCGGGACCTCACACCACCTTCATCGCGATCAGCGGCTCGACCGCACGCTTGACCTGACGGCAGGCTTGGCCAAACCGGACGCTGGACACCGAAGCGGCCAGGAAGGCCAGGATCGGGCATCCCAGGAACCGTCCGTAGTGCAAGACATAGGACAGTGTCGACTCCAGCGGGTCCTCCAGGCCTCCTCGGAGTTGATCCATGTCGAAGAAGGCATCTGGCAGCTCGAGCGTCATGCCCGGCACGAGATGCCGCCACGGGAACAGCAGCGCCACCAGCACGATCGACCAGAAAAGCGCCGAGGTCGCGTAGCACACACCGCCCATCCGCCCGCCCAGACAGACGTTCACGCCGATCAGGTAGGTCATGATCAACAAGACGCTGGCCGCCAGTCCCGCGAACTGGGCCAACGGCATGGTCGCGGCGATGTACTCCTCGCCCAGAATGCCCTCCGCCAGCGGGCCCGCGGCTCCGGGACGCTTCTGTTTTTCATAGACAATCTTCCCGATTGGCTTCGTCGTTGGGACGGTCTTGGCCGGAGTAGATTGCTGCGGCGCAGATGCAGCAGGCGCTTTCGGACCCGCAGCCCGAGACTTGGCCGGAGCCGCCGCTGCAAGCGGCGTGGTTGCCCGGGTGGACGGACCACTTGCGGGATGCGACCCCGGCGCGGACCGCAGGTCGCCGTCCCGCCGGAGATCCCCGAGCGAGTCAGCCACTTGATGGCCCCAACGTCCCGTGCAGTACGCCCCGATGTGGAACAGCAGGCTGAGCAGCACGATCGTCAGGAAAACGGACCGCGCCTTCCGCACCGACCCCACCGCGCCGAGGTAGTCACCCAACACCGCGAGTTCCGACTTCGGTTTTTGGTCCATGGTACAAGGAGCTCCTTACCGAACCAGCCACGCCGGTATCCGCCTCCCCGCGTCGGCCAAGCGGGTCGGGCCTGGACTTCAGCTCGTCTCCTGATCTCCCGCCCGCGAACAGGTTCCTCGTGCTCCTCTCCGATGCGATCCTCACGCGGACGCCAGCGTCGCTGCAGCGGCTTCGATGGTCCGGTCGATCAGCGCGTCGGTGTGGGCCGTCGAGACGAACGCACACTCGAACTGCGACGGCGCAAAGTAGACGCCCCGATCCAGCATGCCGTGGAAAAACCGGGCGTACGCCTGCGTGTCGCATCGCTTCACCGACGCATAGTCCGTCACCGGTCCGCCGACGAAGAACATGCACATCATGCTGCCAACGCGCGTGTGGTACGTCGGCACCCCCGCGTCCCCCGCCGCCCGCGCCAAACCGTCGGCCAACCTCGCCGACGTCACTTCCAGCGCCTTATACACCTCCGGGTCCCCCAGCGCCTCGACCGTCGCGATCCCCGCCGCCATCGCCAGCGGATTGCCGCTGAGCGTCCCCGCCTGGTAGACCGGCCCCAAAGGTGAGAGCCGTTCCATGATCTCCGCCCGGCCGCCAAACGCGCCCACGGGCAGCCCGCCGCCGATGATCTTGCCCAGACAGGTCATGTCAGGCTGAACGCCATACAGGGCTTGTGCGCCACCGTACGCCACTCGGAACCCCGTCATGACCTCGTCGAAGATCAAGACCGCCCCGCATCTGTGGGACAGATCGCGAAGTCCCTGGAGATACCCCTCCGCCGGCGGGATGCAGCCCATATTGCCGGCCACCGGCTCGATGACGCAACACGCGATCCGGTCCGCGTGCTCATCGAAGGCCGCCCGGGCGGCGGACAGATCGTTAAAGGGAATCACCACCGTCGAACCGACCACCGAATCGGGAACGCCGGGCGAGCTGGGCGTGCCGAACGTCGTCGCACCCGAGCCGGCCGACACCAGCAGCGCATCGACGTGACCGTGATAACACCCTTCGACCTTCACGACGACATCCCGCCCGGTGAACGCCCGGGCGAGCCGGATCGCGCTCATCGTCGCCTCGGTGCCGCTGTTGACGAACCGCACCTTCTCGATGCTGGGGACCGCCGCGACGACCAACTCGGCCAGCTGCGTCTCTAAGAGGGTGGGAGCGCCGAAGCTCGATCCGTGGTGAAGGGCCTTGACGGCCGCCGCCGTCACACGGTCCTCCGCGTGCCCGAGGATGAGCGGCCCCCACGAGCCCACGTAGTCGATGTATTCGTTCTCGTCGATGTCGGTCAGGATGGCGCCCTTGGCCTTGTAGATGAACCGCGGCGTTCCCCCGACTGCGCCGAAGGCCCGGACCGGCGAATCAACCCCGCCGGGCAGGACCTTGCAGGCGGCCTCGTACGCCTCCGCCGATCGAGCGCTGCTTCTCTGTTTGGCTTGGCTCATGCCGAACATGATAGGACTCGATCCCGTACTGTCAAACCGGCGATGTGGTAGAATAACTCTCCGTCGTCGGGGTGTTCTCGGAGCCTCATCGTGACACGTTCCGCCAGAGCGCTGCTGGGCGTGATCGCCTCAGGCTGTCTGATAGCCGCTGCGGGTGGGTGCGCGCCCAAGCTCAGGGCCATGGAGCATCCAGGACAGACCTTGCTCCGCAAAGGCCGCGCCGCCCTGATCGAACGCGAGGGCCTCGCCGTCGTCGTCACGCCCGTGGCTGTCGGGCTCGAAGAGGACGAACTCATCGTCGGCGTCAAGATCGAGCTGCTCAACCAGAGCACGCGAGCGGCGACGCTGGCCAGACAGGACGTCATCCTGGTCGGCGATGATGGCTTGGGGCGGTCGAGCATTCCCCCGGATCAGTTCAAGCGCTATGCGGAGATGGCCCAGGGCGATCCCCCACCGACCTCCGTGCCAGCAGCGCCTCGCGTGTACGTCAGCGTCGGCCATGGCGGATGGCACCACCATGCCGACCCGTACTGGTATCGATACGCGCATCCCTGGTACCGGCACTACGCCTACCCTTATTGGCCGTACGACCCGCCGTACTACTACCCCTACGACTACGAAGAGGCGTCCCGGGCCTACTACCGTCGGCGCGAGCGCGTTGCCCGGTTCGTCGCGTCGTTGTGGCGAACGCGGACGGTGGATCCGGGGTTCGTGGCCGTCGGGCACGTCGTCTTCGACTACGAACTCTGCCGGAAGGAGGAATTCACCGTCGAGATGGTCGTCCACCGCGTGCCGACCACCCAACCCGCCGCGCGCCCGACCTCCCAGCCGCTGCAACCCGCCCCGATCGGCCCGCTGCCGCTTCGATTCTACTTCAAGACGTGAACCGCGGGACGGCCCATACCGTAACAGCCTCTGATAGTGACAGTTAAGGGAGTTGCAGCAAAAGCGAACATTACCCTAACATTTTCGGCGGCATTTGCCGATAGGTAGACTATGCTTCCAGGGACCCCGTCCGGTCCGGCCGCTGCCAGGCCTGACGCCGAGCCCGCAGGCCAGTGAAGCAAACCGGGCCGCCCATTCCGGGCGCGCCCGGCCCTCACGCGGCTCGCCCGCCATGATCCGCCGGCTCGCCGCGTTTGGATCGCCCCCCCGTTCGGGGTAGCATTGTGAGGGATGACGGACAAGGAGATGGATGACGTGCACGTAAGGGGACCATGCATGCCTCGAAGCGAAACGCGAATCGCCGCGCTGCTGGCAGCGGGCCTGGCGGTCTGCTCGGGCTGTGCGGGCGAACCCGGGTACGTCAAGATCGCGACTCCGGGCGTGGCTGTCCAGGTCCGCCACGGCTGGGGCAAGACCACCAAGATCACCCAGGAATCGGGCACGGTGGCCTTCCCGGCCGGTACGTACGGACCCGAGTGGATCGCTCTTGTCACCGAGCTGTCAGAAGGCGACGGGTCGTCACGAACGCCGGGGGGGACCTGGACGTTGATGTGTCATAGTGACTTCGGCCGGCTCGGGTCGATCCGCGTCCGCAAGAATGAGACAACAGTCCTGAAGGCCGGCCCGCCGCTCGTGGTCAGGGCCCATCCGCAGCGACGCGGCGACATCGTCTTTATCGACCTGAGCATCACCGGGCAGGCCGGCGAGGTCTACTCCCCGGTCGTCTACCGCAACCGAAGTCACAGACCCCCACCGACGCTGAAGATCCTGGACGCCGCCGGCAAGGTCCTTCACACCGGCACGTTCCGGTACGGCTGAGGCGGCACCTGTCGGTACTCGTGGCGAGTACCCGTCGGCTTCAAGGGCAAATACCGCGTCGAAATCAAGCCGGATCTCGGGCCCTTCAAGGTTGCTGAGACCAAAGACGAATGGCACGAGATCTAGCCGCACCGTCGTCCGAGCCTGCCCTCCTATCTGCGCACGAGGCGCCCCACCATTCGTCGAAGGCAGGGCGCCTCGCGTCTCTACAGTCCTCGTTGTCGCCGCAACAGCCAGAATCCTCCCATCGCGAGTAGTGGGATGAGTGGCTGGAACCCCGCACCACAGTCGCCGCATGTGTAGTTGCCGGAGTACTCGTCGGCCCCGATGTCGACCCCGTCCCCCATGACCCTGACCTCGAGGTCAACGTCGAGCTGACCAAGGTAGTTACGATTCGGGTCGCCGGCATCGACGCAGTCGGAAGCGCCAGCGAGATGGTAGTCGTCGTTGGGGTCAATGAAGCACGGGTCCACATCGTAGTTGACGTTGGGGTCCCAGACGAAGTAGTTTGAGTCGTCGGCATAGACGTCGTTCGGCCCACCCTCGACGTCGCAATAGAGCGGCTCCAGCGTCGACGACCCACCCAGGGCGATCTCCGGTCCCAGATTCGGGTCATCGCACGTGTCGTCCCAGAGAATCGAGTTGACGAGGGTTGGGTTGCTGTTGTGGCAGTAGAGGCCGCCCGCGTAATCCGATGCTGAGTTGCCCGCGATGGTGCAGTTGATCAGCGTCGGGCTGGTGCCGAGGAGACAGTAGACCCCGCCCCCAGATCCGCCGGCGGCGTTCTGGGTAATCATGCAGCTCTCGATGCTCGGACTGCACGCCCCAAAACAACAGATGCCGCCTGCGTGAACGTTGGCCTCGTTGCCGGTGATGTAGCAGCTCGTCATGGTGGGGCTGCCTGAGCCGTAGAAGGCGATCCCGGCACCGTACGACAAGATCGTGCCCGTGGTGGAGTTCTCGCAGATAGCGCAGTTGTAGATCGTCGGGCTGCTCTCCGCGCAGGCAATCCCTCCGGCGGAGTAGGCAGCGTTCTCCTGGACGACACAGTGGCTGATCCGCGCATCACTGCCCTGCTGGAGGTAGATGCCCCCGCCGTACGTGGTGGCCGTACAGTCCCTGATCATGCAGTACCTGATGGTCGGACTGCTCGCGTCACAGTAGATGCCAGCGCCATTCGCAGCGGAACCGTTGATGATGGTCAGACCCGACACGACGGCATTCGCATCTTCACCATCGTCGAACACAAAACCGCATCCGTCGCCGTTGGGGTCGATGATCGTTGCCGCGACGACGTTGGGGTCGTATGGGTTGGAGCCGCGCACGGTAATCGCCTTGCCGCCGAAGTCGAGGTCGCGGTTGTCATCCCCCTGATACGTACCTGGGTTGAGGACGACGACGTCACCGTCGTTCGCGTCATCGATCGCCAATTGGATGTCGGCGTACCAGGCGTCCTGCGTCGCATTGTGGACCCGGTCGTTGGGATCAGAAGACACAACAGGCTCGAAGATGTAGGTCTCCGGATCACCGTAGAGATTGAACATCAGGTAATTGAGGAGGTGCGTCATCATCGTGGGTTGCACGAGCTCTTTCAGTTCGTACAGGGCCTCCCCGCTGGTCAACCCCCCGACGACCACCCGTGCGGCGTACTCGAAACTCATCCCCGCTGCGTCCCGGGTGCCGGCAAACCTCTCCCGCCCCCCCTTGTAGAATGCAGGCTGCGTTGCGCCGATCGTGCAGATCCCACCGTTCTTCAGCAGCTCGTAGGCGAGGTTATTTGGGAAATCCGGCCTGGCGTTCCAGCATGAGACCTGGAACGTGAAGGAGGGGTGATCGTCGTCGAGGTAGCCGACGTGGTCCAGGTCCATCACGCCGCCCGCACTGGTTGCCTGGCCGTGGGTCCCCCAGACCACCAAACCACGGTCACCGGTCGTCCAGCCCGTCGTTACGTTCTCCACGGTGCAGGAGTTCGCGTCTGGGGGCGGGTCCAGACCATAGTCTCCATCGTACACCCGGTAGTACGACCAGCCCTCCGGCAGGAGCACGTCGTCCTTGATCTCCTCCCCGAGCTGGTACACCGGCGTGTTCTCGTCGAAGGGCTTCGCGACCAACAAAGCGCTACTCCGCCAGCCGGTGTCGTTGGGGTCTTCCGTCTGATAGTCGATGATCTTCTGGAGGATGCCCTCCAAGTCGTCTACCCAGTTGGGCTCCGAGGTGTAGCAGGGAATCCGTCCCACCAGCACCTCGAAATGCAGGTCAATCCCGTTCGGATCTACCTCATTGGGATCTTGCTGAAAGTCCTCGGTCAGTTCGGCGTAGTACAAGTCTGTGGGGATCCCGCTTGCCATTGGAAGGGCGCAGTTCGGGTCCGTGCTGCACGGATCCGGGTTGCCAATCAGCAGAACGTACTCAATGCTGCTGGTGACGTAGTTGTCCTGCAGCCATCCGCGGATCTTGTCTGGCGCGGTGTTGGGGTCGTACCAGTTCGGATCATTGGGATCTGTGGTCTTCGTGATGACTGTGAAGCCCCTCAGCTCCTTGTGGTCACAGAAGTCTTCCAGAATGTCCGCGGCGCTGTCGGCGATCGCCTTCGTGGTAATGATGGCATAACCCGGGTCCTCCTGGCTCTGGAGCGAGATCCCCAGCTCGCCGTTGACCGCAGCCTGCCGATAGGTCGCCTCCTGCTGGTCGAAATTCGCGGCGAGCCGCCGCACCCGCGCGGCGCCGCGCAGATCCGCCTGTTCGGCACCATCCGCCTCCGGCTCTCGGCCGTAGCTGATCACGAGCTGAGCACTCGTCAGACGCTCCACGGACTCCTTCACGGGGTTCACATTGACGAGCGGCACGGCCACCTGCGCAAGGCGCCAACCCCGCTTCCGTCCGGCGCTCAGGAGCCGCACGTCCTCGCGCGGCCAGCGGGCGTCGCTCTGGTAGATGGCTACATCGCGGCCGTCCACAATCCTCTTGCCCTGCGGCCAGATCTGTACCGCCTCACCGTCGCGCCACGTCACATCCGGCGGAGTAGGAGCAACTGAGCAGCACCCGTCCTCCGGCTGAAATCGTGCCTGCTCCAGACGAGCCGCCACCGTGTCCAGCGCCGCGTCTGGCGGCAGGAGCACCGTCATGACCCGCCAGGGAATATCCGGCTCGCCCGGCAGACTGACCCATTGCGTGCCAGCGGCATCAAAAACCGCCGCGCTGTCCGGCCCGACGACCACCTCGACCGACGGCAGTCTGAGCGGCAGCCTTACCACGCCCTGCTCGGCCGTGACCCCCTGGGACACCCACAGGACGACGATCACCGTGGCAATCAATCGTCGAGAACACCTCTGCGCACACATCTCTTCCTTCCTTTCTGCCTCGATGGCCATAGCTGGCCACGCTCCCCACCGGGCTCCAAGCTATCCCCCGTCAGACGTGCCCTCCCTTGACCCCTTCCCATCCGGCCCACGACCGCACAGAACGGCCGTTCCCCTAGCGACGACGACGCGCCAGCCAGATCCCCCACACCGCCACCAACGGAAGCATCACCGATGTCCCCGTGCCGCACGCGAAGTGGCCGTAGCGCGAACACTCGTCCGCGCCGATGTCGATCCCATTGCCCATGACCCTGTCTTCCAGGTCCACGTCCGCCCCGTTCCAGTACTCGATGGTCGTGTTTGGATCACCCGCCTGGGCGCAGGGGGAACCGTACGTCAAGTGATAGTCCCCGCTGGCGGCGTCGGCAAAGCACGGGTCCTGGTTGATGTTGAAGTTGGGATCCCAGATCAACGTGCTGTTCGGCTCGACGTACGCATTGTTGGCGTCGCCCTCCACGTCGCAGTAGAGGAACTCCAACGCGGACTCCTCGACCAAGGCGATCTCGTCTCCGGTGTCCGCCGTGTCGCCCCAGAGGATCGAGTTGACGATCGCCGGCGGGCTGCTGTCGTTGCAAAGGATGCCCCCGCCGGTGCCACCCGCCTCGTTGCCCGCGATCGTGCAGTTGATGATCGTCGGATTACAGTTCTCCCAGACGTAGATCCCACCGCCGTGCCGGCCCGCCTCATTGTCGGTGATCATGCAATTGGCAATCGTCGGGTTGCAGACCTTCCAGCACAGGATGCCGGCGGCGTCGAGCACCGACGTATTGTCCGTGATGTAGCACCTGTGGATCAGTGGGCTCGCCAAACCATAGCAAACGATGCCGCCGCCCCAGCCCAGGAACCACTGTGTGGAGTGGTTGCTCTGGATGACGCAGTCCTCGATCCTCGGAACCGCCATGGCGCACACGATCCCGCCCCCAGACGGGGCCTCGTTGCCGGCAATGGTACAGAACAAGATCTGGGCGTTGCTGCCGCCGATGCAAAGGATGCCCCCGCCGTACGCGGTGGCCTCGCTGTCCTCGATGACACAGTGTTGGATCGTCGGGCTGCTGCTCTGCTCGCAGTAGATCCCCGCGCCATACTCCGCGTACCCGTTCCGGATCGTCAGCCCGCTCACGATGCTGTTGGGCTCCTCATCGCTGTGGAAGTGGAAGGCCCGCCCGGCGCCGTTCGGATCGATGATCGTCGCCGCTACGATGTTGGGATCGTAGGGATCGATGCTCCGCAGCGTGATCGCCTTGCCGCCGAAGTCGATCTCCCGATCGTTCGGGTCATCGTAGACGCCCGGGCTCAGCACGATCACGTCCGCGTCGTTGGCATCGTCGATGGCGCTCTGGATGTCGCCGTACTGCACGTCCTGGGTGATGTTGTGGACCAGGTAGTTGGGATCGCTCGCCATGGGCGGGAAGAGCCTGGTGTCCGGATCGCCGTAGATATTGAATATCGCATAGTTGTATAGATCCACCCACATCGTCGGCACCTGTACCTGCTTGACCTCAAACAGCGCCTCCCCGCTGGTGAGTCCAGCGACGACAACGCCCGCCACATACCCGAACTCTAACCCTCCGGTGTGCCGGGTACGCTCCACCTGTCCGTAGAAGCCGGTCGAGGGGCGCGTCGCCCCGATCGCGCAGATGGCGCCGTTCTTGAGCAGCGCAAAGGTCAGGTTGTTGGGCTCCTCCGGCCAGGCAGTGTTGCAGGAGCCCTGAAACGTGAGGGAGGGGTAATTGGCATCGAGCTCGGGAACGTGTGCCAGGTCCATGATGTCGCACGCCTTGGTTGGAAACCCGTGGGTGGCCCAGGCCACCAAACCGTAGTAGGGCGGGGCCTTCCACACGTCGGTCACATTGTCGTACGTACACGGCGTCGTCTCCGGCTGTGGATCCAGGCCGTAGTCGTCGTCATACACCCGGTGATAGGCCCACCCCTCCGGCACCAGAAGCTTGTCCTTGATCTCCTCGGTTCCCTCGTACCCCTGGTTTGTCTCATCCAGGGGGTTGCCTGCCAGCAGAACGTTCCGTCGCCACGCCATCGCGTTCGGGTCATCCTCGCTCTGGTAGTCGATCAGCGCCTGCAGGATGCCGTCCAGATCGTCCTGCCAACCTTCGACCTCCGTGTAACAGGGGATCCGGCCCACCAGCACCTCGGCCGATGTGTCGAACACGCTGGGGTCATCCACGTTCGGGTCAACATCCCAGTCACCCGTCAACTCCGCGTAGTAGGTATCCGTCGGGATGCCGCCTCCCACAGCCTTCATCGGGATCGCATCGTTCGGCTCACCGTTGGTCGGATCCGGATTGCCGATCAGTAGCACATACTCGATGTTGAGACTCACATAGTTGTCCTGCAGCCAACCCCGAATCGTCTCCGGAGCCAGGTTCGGGTCATACCAGTTCGGGTCGTTCGGGTCGGCCGTCTTGACCTGAACCGTGAACCCCCGACCCGCCTTGTGCGTCTCGAAATCGTCCAGCGTCTCAGACTCCGCCGCGATGTTCTCCGTCGTGATGATCACGTAGCGGGGGGGATCATCCCCCTGCTCCGCCGCATCCAGCCCGCCAGCGGCCGCCGCACGAGCGTAGGCCGCTTTCTGCTGGTGGTAGTTCGCCGCCAGCCGACGGACTCGCGATGCACCACGCAGATCTCCAGCGTGTGCCGCTTGAACGCCTCCCACCTCGTAGCTCACCACCACCTGGCCAAGCCCCAGGCGCTGCATCGTCCCGCTGACCGGATTGATCCGCACCAGCGGTATCCCCACCTGCGCCAATTGCCATCCCCGCAGCCGACTCCTTCGCAGCACGCGCGCCGTCTCCACCGGCCAAAACGCATCACGCCCGTACACCGCCGTATCCCGCCTGTCTACGATCGTCTTGCCCCTGGGCCAGTGGACCTCCTCTTGGCCGTCCGCGCCTTTCCTCACGCGAGGGGGCGTCGGTCGAACCGCCCACGTTCCTGGCATCTCCATGAGCTGAACGGCCTCCGTCCGGACCGTCACCGTTTCCGGCACCGCGCCGGGCGGCAACAGCACCGTCGTCACCTTCCATGGGATGGCTGGCTGCCCGGGGAGACTCAGCCATTGCACCCCGGAGCAGTCGAAGGCCGCCGAGCCGTCTTCGCCGACCGCAATCTCAACCGGCGGAAGCCCCAACGGCAGCGCTATCTCGCCCTCCTCAGCCCGCGCCGCCTGAGAGACACACAGACCGACCATGACCGCCACAATCACACTTCGGAAACACCAATGCTCGCACATGACCCTCTCCTCAGTATCAGCGACGAAGACCTCTCGCGCCGCTGACCAAACGTGCGGTGGGGGCACAGGAGACGTTCCCACCGCAGAGAAACAGCCCTGTTCCCATGATCGAGTGATCGCCAGGCCTTCGCCCGACCCCGATCTGCCCCAGTAACAGCCCTACCGGTCCAGCAACCGCCCCGAATCCCGTGTCTCCGAGCTGCGTCGTCGCCGGACCACGCACATTCCTCCCGCCGCAAGCATCACAACCACCAGCGCCGCGCTGCCCCCGCATTGGCCCATCGACTCGTCAGCGCCGATGTCCACCCGCCCCCCGAAATACCTGCTCTCGAAATCGACGTCCTGCTGCAAGGCGTAGTCCCCGTTCGGATCGCCGGCGTTCACGCAAGGCGAATTGTCCGTCAGGTGATACTCTCCGGACGCCTCATCAAGGAAGAGCGGGTCAGCGGTCAGGTTGTAGTTTGGATCCCAGATCAACGTGCTGTTCGGCTCTTCGACGTACGCATCCGTCGCCCCGCCCTCCACGTCGCAGTACAGCAACTCCAGCTCGGAACTCCCCAACACCGCAATCTCCGGACCGTTGTTCGGGTCGACCACCGTGTCGCTCCAGCAGATGGTGTTGATGATCGTCGGCGGGCTCGAGTCTTCACAGCAGATCCCGCCCCCGTAGTCCCCCGCCGAGTTCCCCGCTACCGTGCAGTTAGTGATCGTCGGGAGGCTCTGGTCGTGGATGTGGATCCCACCGCCATTCGAGCCTGCCGTGTTATCGGTGATCATGCAGCTGGTGATCGTCGGATAGGAAGATATGGTGCACCCAATGCCGCCAGCGTGCAGGCCAGCCGTGTTCCCGCTAATGACGCACAGGCTGATCGCCGGGGCGCAGTATCCGTAGCAGGCGATGCCACCGCATCTGCCAATAGCACCGGTCGCCGTCGCTTCATTGTCGGTGATGGTAGACCTCCTGATCGTGGGCGAGCTCCACCCCCCGCACAGGATCCCACCCGCCTCCGGCGCAGCGTTCTCCTTGATCACAGAGTCCTCGATCGTCGGCGAGCTGATCGACCAACAGCTAATGCCTCCGCCGTACGAGCTCGCCTCGTTCCCGGCGACCACGCAGTACCTGATCGTCGGGCTGGCGTGGCCGCAGTGGATCCCTGCTCCCATGTCCGCGTAGCCGTTGGTGATCGTCAAGCCGTTCAGGTAGGAGTTGGCATCCTCATTGCTATCGAAGACGAATCCACGCCCCGCGCCGTTCGGATCCACAACCGTCGCCGCCACGACGTCCGGGTTGTATGGGTGGCTACCGCGAACGACGATCGCCTTGCCGTCGAAGTCGATGTCCCGATTGTTCTCGCCCGTGTACGTCCCCGGGCTCAGCACGATCACGTCCCCCTCGTTTGCGTCGTCGACCGCCGGTTGAATCGTTGCGTACCATTCGTCTTGCGTGAGGTTGTGTACGGGCGTGTTCGGGTCGACCTCGGGGGGTGGGAAGAGATACGTCTCTGGATCCCCGTAGAGGTTGAAAATGACGTGGCCGATCCACTCGTTTACGGTCGTCGGCACGTCGAACTCCTTCCATTCCCAGAACGCCTGTCCGCACGACACCCCTGAGATGCAGAGCCGCGCCGCGTACTCATAGCCGCGCCAGTGCCTCCGTGACTTCGGTCCCCCCCCAGGAATCGCCGCAGCCACCGTGGCGATGGCGCCGTGCTTCAGCAGTTCATACGCCAGGTTGTTCGGCGACGCCGGGTGGCCCGTAGAGCACGACTGCTGAAGCGTAAAGGCCGGGTAGTCATCGTCGAGCTCGGGAATCTTCTCCGGCGTCATGACCTCACACGCCGTTGGCGTGCCATGCGCCATCCAGATCACAAGCCCGGGCTTCTCAGCAACCCACGCCGCCGTCACCGTGTTCGGGTTGCACGGGGTGTTTGGCGCCGGATCCAGCCCGAACTCCTCTTCGTACAGCCGAAGGTACGGCCAGCCCTCGGGCTCGAGCAGATCGTCCTTGATCTCCTCGCCACGCAAGTATGTCTCATCCGACAGCTGCTTTATGGCCAGCAGGACCTTCTTTCGCCACGCCAGCTCATTGGGGTCGGTCACGCTCTGGTACGCGATGATCTTGGTCAGGATCCCAGCCACGTCGTTCTCCCAGTTCGGCTCGCTCACGTAACAGGGAATGCGACCCACGAAGACGTCCCAGTCGAGGTTGACGCCGCCTTCCGCAAAATCGTTCGGCCACACGCCGTACAAATCATCGTCGTCGATGTCCCAGTCGCCCGTGAGGTCGGCATAGTAGGTGTCCGTCGGCGTGACCTCCCCGCCGATCATCTTCATCGGCACGCTGTCGTTCGGGTCGGGGTTGTTTGGATCCGGGTTGCCGATCAGCAGAACGTACTCGATGTCCAGCGTCTCGTAGTTCGACTTCAGCCAGTCTCGGATGTTTTCCACCGCCGTATCCCCCACGCCACCGCCGAAGTTGGCCTCCGTGATCACGGAGACGGTGAAGCCCCTCGTCTCTTTGTACTCCGCGAAGTCCTCCAGATTGACCGTCTCACTGTCCGCGATCGTACTCGTGGTGATGATCACATACCCCGGGTCTGCCCAGGTGGCCTGGCACAGACACAAGCCCACCATGGCAGCCACAACCACACCTCGACAACACCGCTGCTTACACATGACTCCCTCGCTTTCGGATCCAGCGACCGCGAAGCTGCGCGCCCCTGGTTGGACGTGTGGTGGGCGTGCGCCACACACACCCACCTGCTACGGTACTGCCCTGTTCCCATGGTCGGGCGATCGCCAAGCCTTCGCCCGACCCCGATCGGCCCCTCCGACCACTTCACCGATCCAGCGGTCGCCCCGAATGCGGTGTCTCGGGGCTGCGTCGCCGTCGGAATACGCACATCCCTCCCGCCGCAAGCGTCACAACCACCAGCGATGCGCCACTCCCGCATTGCCCCATGGACTCGTTGGCGCCAATGTCCGCCCTCCGGCGACCCGTACCCGCCAATGTCTCCTCCACTTACTCACGTCTCAAAAAATACTTACACGTAGCCAGATGGCGAACCCGTTCATCGTTCAATACGTTTCGTAAGATTCCAAGACTTGACTCACCTAAGAAAAGGATGTGGCGCCCGGCCTTCGCGTCGAGAATCACTCACGGCAGGAGTCACCGGGCCTCTGCCGCGACCCATGCGCAAGCTGGTGCTTCTCGTGGTCCTGCCCTCGGGGCGGCGGGGAGTCTGACAGCATCTTCCGCCTCTCGACGGGAACTGAGGGCGCAGAAGGCCGACTTCAGCGCCACTGTCAGCCCGGTCGCCCATTGTGACCTACTCTCCTCGGACCGGATCACCGGTTTGGCGTCTCCGCGCAGCGCCTCGCCCCAGCTTCCCTCTTCCGGCGATCCACACTAGCCCCGCGCTCCACCGTGTGAAGGGAATTATACGTAGTCCGATAAGTGCTGACAATGGGTTATTCTAGTAATTCGCGGGACCCTAAACTCATCCTTTTCTCGCTCTTCCCCGGCCGTTGAGTTCTAGCCCGAGCCGCACAGGTGGGGCTCAGAACCCGCCCTGACGGCAGCGCAAGGGGCGATTCGGAGCCCCAACCACGCAATTCGGGCAGATGACTCCCTTACCCGTCATCTGATGCATTGGATGTACATCGTGGAGCGATCGGAGCTGTGATGAATGCTTGGGCCGCCCCGTCCCGACAACGCGTCAGAAACGGGGCGGCCGTGCGCGCGTGTCATTGTCTTCGCCGCCGGACGAACCAGATTCCCCAAAGCCCCATCAGCGGCAACAGGATTGACGAGCCGGAGCCGCAGGAGAACCTGTGGTAGGCCGAGCATTCGTCGGCGCCCCTGTCGATCTGATCGCCAACGATCCGCCCTTCTCTGTCAATGTCGAGGTAGGCCCAGAACTCCAGCGTCTCGAGGGTGATGTTGGGATCACCCGACTCGGCACATGGGGAGCCCGCGGTCAAGTGATAGTCCCCATTGGCGTCGTCAGCAAAGCACGGGTCTTGGTTCAGGTTGAAGTTGGGATCCCAGATCAACGTGCTGTTCGGCTCGACGTATGCATCGTTGGCGTCCCCCTCGACATCGCAGTACAGGAACTCCAAGGTCGATTCGTTTCGCAGGGCAATCTCGTTGCCCGTCGTCGCCGTGTCGCCCCAGAAGATGCAGTTGACGATCGCCGGCGGGCTGCTGTCACTGCAGAGGATGCCCCCGCCCATATCCGAGGCGTCGTTCCCGGCGATCGTGCAGTTCACGATCGTCGGGCTGCAGCCCTCCAGAAGGTAGATCCCGCCTGCACGTCTGTCCGCCTCGTTGTCCGTGATCATACAGTCAATGATCGTTGGGCTGCTCAGGGTCCAGCACAGGATGCCGCCTGCGTCAAACGCCGCCGTGTTCTCCGTGATATAGCACCGGTTGATCAGGGGGTTCGCCAACGCGTAGCAGATGATGCCGCCGCCGAAACCCAGGACCGCCTGTGTGGAGTCGTTGTTCTGGATGACACAGTCCTGGATCGTCGGCATGGCCATCGCGCACACGATCCCACCGCCCGACGGCGCAGTGTTGTCGGCGATGGTACAGAACAAGATCTGAGCGTTGCTGGCCCCGATGCAGAGGATCCCGCCGCCGTACGCAGTGGCCTCGTTGTTTTCGATGACACAGTACTGGATCGTCGGGCTGCTGCTCTGCTCGCAGTAGATGGCCCCGCCGTAGTCAGCGCACCCGTTCCGGATCGTCAGCCCGCTCACGATGCTGTTGGGCGCCTCGTCGCTGTGGAAGTGAAACGCTCGACCGGCACCGTTGGGGTCGATGATCGTCGCCGCCACGACATCGGGATTGTACGGATCGGTGCTCCGCAGCGTGATCGCCTTGCCGCCGAAGTCAATCTCTCGGTCGTTCGGGTCGTCGTAAACGCCCGGGCTCAGGACGATCACGTCCGACTCGTTGGCATCGTTGATGGCGCTCTGGAGGTCGCCGTACTGCACGTCCTGGGTGATGTTGTGGACCAGGTAGTTCGGATCGCCTTCTAGAGGCGGCAGGATCCGCGTGTCAGGATCGCCGTAGATGTTGAAGATCGCATAGTTGTACAGATCCGCCCACATGGTCGGCACGAGAATCTGCCTCGCCTCGAAGAGGGCCTCGCCGCTGGTGAGCCCGCCGACGACGAGCCCCGCTGTGTAGTGATAACCGATGCCACAGGTAGCCCTGGTCCCCTCCTGCGGCCCTGGGAAGATGATGGAGGGAACGGTGGCCCCAACGGCGCAGATGGCGCCGTTCTTCAGCAGCGCGTACGTCAGGTTGTTGGGCTCCACCGGGCACGCAGTGAAGCACGAGGCCTGATAGGTGAAGGATGGGTAGTTGGCGTCGAGCTCGGGAACGTGCGCCAGGTCCATCACCTGCCCCGCGTATGTGGGCCAACCGTGCGCAGCCCAGACGACCAGTCCGTAGTAAGGCGACGTCTTCCACACACCGGTTACATTGCCGTACGTGCACGGCATCGTCTCCGGCTCTGGATCGAGGCCGAAGTCGTCGTCATACACTCGGTGATAGGACCACCCCTCCGGGATCAGGATCTTATCCTTGATCTCCTCCCCGAAGTGGTAGTTCGTCGGGTTGTCCCCGTCGTAGTGATGCATTGGCAGCAGGACATTGCGTCGCCAGGCGATCTGATTGGGGTCGTCCTCGCTCTGATAGTCGATGAGCGCCTGCAGGATGCCGTCCAGATCGTCCTGCCAACCGGCCACCCCCGTGTAGCACGGGATCCGCCCCACCAGCACCTCAGCCGCCGTGTCCATCACGCTGGGGTCCTCCACGTTGGGGTCAACATCCCAGTCACCTGTCAGCTCCGCGTAATAGGTGTCGGTTGCGCCCTTATCCATTGCCCACTTCATCGGGATGGCGTCGTTTGGCTCGCCGTTGGTCGGGTCCGGATTGCCAATCAGCAGGACGTACTCGATGTTGAGGCTGACGTAGTTGTCCTGCAGCCAAATCCGAATGGTCTCCGGGGCCAAGTTCGGGTCATACCAGTTCGGGTCGGTCGGGTCCGCCGTCTTGACCTGAACGGTAAACCCCCGGTCCTCCTTGTGCGCCTCGAAATCGTCCAGCTTGTCAGACCCCGCCACGATGTTCTCCGTCGTGATGATCACGTATCGTGGGGGATCATCGCCCTGTTCCATCGCCTCCAACCCCCCAGCGGCCACCGCACGGGTGTAGGCCGCCTTCTGTTGGTTGAAGTTCACCACGGTCCGGCGGACCCGCGACTCACCGCGGATATCCACGGCCTGCGCCGCCACGGCGGCCCCCTCCTGGTAGGTGACCACCACCTGGCCGAGGCCCAAACGCTCCAACGCCCCGGTGACCGGATTGGCCCTCACCAGCGGGATTCCCACCTGCGCAAGACGCCACCCCCGCAAGCGGCTCGTTCGAAGCACGCGCACTGCTTCTTGCGGCCAGAGCGCGTCGTGCCCGTAAACGTCCGCGTCGTGCCCATCCACGATCGTCTCGCCTTTGGGCCAATACACCACCTCTTCGCCGTCGAGCCCCCGTCTCACCGGAGCGGGCGCCGGTCGAACCATCCATTTCCCTGGGACGGTCTGGAACTGTGCATCCTCCAAATGCGCCGTCACCGTCTCCAGCGCCGCGCCGGGCGGCAACAGCACGGTCGTCACCTTCCATGGAATGTCCGGCTGTCCCGGGAGACTCAGCCACTGCACGTCCGCGCAGTCGAAGACCGCAGCGCCATCGGCACCGACTGCGATCTCAACGGGCGGAAGCCCCAACGGCACCCTTATCTCGCCTGGGTCGGCCCAGGCCTCTTGAGAGACCCACAGGCCGGCGATGACCAACCCAACCACGCTTCGAAGACACCGATGCTCGCACATGGCCCTCTCCTTCTCAGTGTCGCCGATGGCGACAGCAAGCCCTCGCGTCGCAGATCAAACGTGCGGTGGGGGCGCACGCGGCGCTCCCACCGCTAACGAAACCACCGGATTCCCACCGTCAAGCGATCAACGATCCCTCGCCCGACCTCGATCTGCCAGTCCGACGGCCTCACCGATCCGCCAGCTGGCTCCAGATTCGATGCCTAGGGTTTCCGCCTCCGCCAGACCATGCGCATCCCTCCCAGCGCAAGCGCCAGAAGCGGAAGCCCGGCGCCGCTACCGCATTGGCCCATCGACTCGTCGGCGCCAATGTCCACCCCGTCCAGGGACCTCTGCTCGAAGTCTACGTCCTTCTGCCAGCTGTAGTCCCGGCTCGGATCGCCCGCACCGATGCAGGGACTGTTGCTCTTCAGATGGTAGTCGCCTGCCTGCGCATCAACGAAGCGTGGATTGGCGGTCAGGTTGTACTCGGGGTCCCAGATCAACGTGCTGTTCGGTTCCTCGACGTACGCATCTGTCGCCCCGCCCGCCACGTCACAGTACAGCAACTCAAGCTCCGAACTCCCGAAGACCGCAATCTCCGGACCGTTGTTCGGATCAACGACCGTGTCGCTCCAGAAGATGGTGTTGACGATCGTCGGCGGGCTCGAGTCCTCACAGCAGATCCCGCCGCCATAGCCCCCGGCCGAGTTCCCCGCTACGGTGCAGTTGATGATCGTCGGCAGGCTCTGATCGTGAATGTAGACCCCGCCGCCATCCGAGCCTGCCGTGTTGTCGGTGATCATGCAACTCGTGATCGACGGGGCGCAGGATATGGTGCAGCCGATGCCGCCCGCGTGCAGCCCGGCCGTGTTCCCACTGATAATGCACTGGCTGATATTCGGGTCACTGCATCCGTAGCAGGCGATGCCGCCGCACCGGCCCGTAGCCCCCGTCCCCGTCGCCTCATTGTCGGTGATCGTACACCTGTTCATCGTCGGCGAGCTCCATCCTCCGCACAGGATGCCGCCCGCCTCCGGCGCCGAGTTCTCTTCAATCGCGCAATCCTCGATCGTCGGTGAACTGATTGACCAGCAGCTGATGCCTCCCCCGTACGTGCTCGCCTCGTTCCCGGTGATCACGCAGTTCCTGATCGTCGGTTTGGCGTGACCACAGAAGATCCCCCCTCCCATGTCCGCGTAGCCGTTGGTGATGGTCACTCCGTTGATGTACGAGTCGAGACCTTCGCGGTTGGTGAAGGAGAATCCCCGTCCTTCAGCATTCGGGTCGATAATCGTCGCCGCCACCACGTCCGGGTTGTAGGGGTTACTCCCGCGCACGACGATCGCCTTGCCGCCGTAGTCGATGTCCCGATTGTCCTGGCCCGTATACGTCCCCGGGCTTAGGACGATCACGTCCCCGTCGTTCGCATCATCGATCGCCGGTTGAATCGCAGCGTACCACTCGTCTTGCGTGGCGTTCTGCACCGGCGTGTTCGGGTCGCCCACCGGCGGGGGAAGGAGATACGTCTCCGGATCTCCGTAGAGGTTGAAGATGATGTGACCGAACCACTCGCTTTCCGTCGTCGGCTCATCAAACTGCCGCCATTCGAAGAACGCCTGCCCACACGACACCCCCGCGATGCAGAGCCGCGCCGCGTACTCGTAGCCCCGCCAGTGCCTCCGCGACTTCGGCCCGCCGCCAGGATAGACCGGCGCCACCGTGGCAATCGCCCCATGCTTCAGCAGTGCATACGCCAGATTGTCCGGGATCCAAGAGCAGCCCGTAGAACAGGACTGTTGGAGCGTGAAGGCCGGGTAGTCGTCGTCAAGCTCCGGGATCTTCTCCGCCGTCATCGCCTCCGACCACGTCGCCGTGCCGTGGGCCAACCACACCACAAGCCCAGGCCTCTCATCGACCCAAGCCGCCGTCACCGTGTTCGGATTGCACGGCGTGTTCGGCGCGGGATCCAGGCCAAACTCCTCATCGTACACTCGAAGATACGACCAGCCCTCGGGCACCAGCAGATCGTCTCTGATCTCTTCACCAAGCATGTATGACTGGTCCGACACCTGCTTGATGGCCAGCAAGACCTTCTTGCGCCACGCCAGTGCATTGGGGTCGTCTTCGCTCTGGTACGCGATGATCTTGGTAAGAATCCCGGCCAGGTCATCCGCCCAGTTTGGCTCGCTCATGTAGCAGGGAATGCGACCCACGAAGACGTCTGGGGCGAGGTTGACGCCCCCTGGACCGAAATCATTCGGCCACACGCCGTAGAGACCATCCTCGTCGAGGTCCCAGTTGCCCGTCAGGTCACCGTAGTACATGTCTGACGGCGTATTTCCGATCAAGTGCTTCATCGGGATGCTGTCGTTCGGCTCGACGTTGTTTACGTCCGGGTTTCCAACCAGCAGGACGTACTCGATGTCCAGCGTCTCATGGTTCGATTGCAGCCAGTCCCGGATGTTCTCGGCCGCCGTATCCCCCAACCCACCCCCGAAGTCGTCCTCGGTGACCCGGTAGACGGCAAAGCCTCTCCCCCTCTTGTGCTCCTCGAAGTCCGTCAGATTGACGGTTTCGTTGTCCGCGATTGCGTCCGTGGTGATGATCACATATCCGGGGAGGGTCTCCTCATCCGCCGTCACCTCCGACGCGATCAGGCCGAACACCAATGCAACCCCCAGACCGGCGCCGACTGAACGATGTTTGAGCGTCATTTCCAGCTCCTCCAATCCTCTGGTGGCCATCAGCTTGAATTCTCACGATAATCCGAATCCGAACCCTCTGTTCGCTTGCCAGATGCGAGCCAAGGCGCAGCCCGGTCGCCCCCTAGCGGAGCGCAAGGACCACCCTCATCGCCCGTGTCGCGTGGCCTGCGCCGCGTGCGCAATCATCCCCGCCAAGAGGTCCATTCCGCCCTTGGACGCGATTCTGACAGCGCTTTCGGTGTTTTTCTGGGTCCTGGGGGCGTTGAGCGGTGGACCAGACGCCGCCCTCTGCCGACAAGGTGGGGCAGCTCTTTCGGAGACAACGGACTGTCAACAGAGGCCCAGACGGCCTGGATCGCCTGGTCCTGCGGGAATCGTGTTCGGCGACGGACTTATCCTTGACCAAGGCGAGGGGCGACGACTGTGGGCGCCTATTTCAGGAATGCGATGGCCTTGTCGGCGCCGGGGATGTGGCTGACCTGCAGCAAGACCAAGACCAACAGCGCGGCCAGCGACAGGTAACCGCCGGCGACGACGGCCGTCTGCCAGCCCTTCATCGGGACCATCTGGGCCTCGGTCAACAGCATGTCGAAGTGGGCACGGGATTGCCTGCGGCGCTTCTCCGTCGGCGGCTGGGTCAACGGGCGGGCCATCGCACTGAAATGCTCGTCGACCTCGAAGCTCAGCGCGCGGCGATCGCCGAGTCGGTCCATCAGGGCCTTCTGCGTAGCGGCCGTCAATTGGCGCCCGAACTCCAACGTCCCCACCACCACCATGATCCACAGCAGCTCCAGCCCCGATAGGTAGGCCACCACCCCTCCCAGGATCAGCGAACCGAGCACCGCGTACCGCCCTGCCGCCCGATGAAGCGAGTGACTGATCTCGCCGAGCATCCGACCGCCATCGAGCGGCATGATCGGCAGGAGGTTGAACAGGTTGATGAGCGCTCCCCACCCGGCGACTGCAGCGAGGAGGGCATACTGCTGACCGGTCAGGTAGAAGGCAGCCAAGAAGAGCAACGCGAGCACCGTCCCGTAGATCGGGCCGTTGATCTCGATGAAGGCATTCGCCCAGCGCGTCTTGGCCAGGCCCTGGCTGACGGCTGCTCCGCCCAGGAACGGAATGAAGTAGATGCCCTTGACCGGCACGCCGCACCGCCACATCGCGTAGACGTGGCCGCACTCGTGGAACCCGATCATCAGCAGGAGGAGCGCCGCGAACTCAGGCGAGAGGATGACGGCCATCGCCCCGAACGAGACGGCCGCCGGGCCAGCCTTGATGGTCTTCAGGCCGACGCCGATGAACTTCCAGAAGTTGCCCAACAGCTTGAGCGCCAGCGCGCCGATGGGCCATCGCTGAGCGAGCTTCGCGCCCCGCTCGCCCGTCGTCGCCGACGAGCGCCCCGGCGCGGTCGCATCCGCCGTCACAGGCGAGCCAGGCGGGTGCGAGGCGACACCGTCCGGCTGGTCGACGGGAATCAGGAGGGGCGCTTCGCTGATCGGTCTGGCCTCGGGCAGGTCGAGCCACTGCCGCGGGAACAGCGCGGTGGTCCGGGTATGGTCGGCGATGAGGCCCAGCAACAGGCCGCTCTGGGGAATGTCCTGAACGCCCCCCGCCCTCGTCAGGACGCGACGCCGACCGAGGAGCGAGAGGTCGGCGAACCGGATGGCCCGACCATCCGCGGCCTTGAGTTGTACGAAGCGTAGGCCGGCGTGCTTCGGGCCAAGCGCCAGGTTCTCGGCCAGGAGCTGGATCTCGGCAATCTCGTTCCAGCGGACAGCCACCCGGGTCGTCAAGTCGAACAACCCGGCGTCGTCTACCCGAATCCCGCACCGTCCCTGCACGAAGACCAGCCAAGCGGCGAATGGCCCGCCCACCAACAGGAGCGCCACCAAGAATGGGTGACGCATCGGGATCACCGGAGACAGCAACTCGCCGAAGAGGAGCAGCACGATCCACACGCCCAGACAGATACCGACCACTTTGACTGCCGTCGGGCCAATGCGCGGCCGAAGGTAGATGGCCGGTCGCTGTAGCGCAACTCCCCCGCTTTGGTTGGGAAGGTCGATTTGAACGCTGTCTACGGACGTCTCGGAGGTCCTCCACGGCATGCCGGTCCGCCGGCGTGACACGCTGGCATTATCTATCCTAGCAGAACGCCGGCGTGCGCAACAGCGGGTTCCCGAAGCGCACAGGTTCTCCTAGAATGCGTCTCCGCCGACTTGAATCGGAAACGCGAGCGCATCGGAGCGAATGCGATGGCGGAGATGACGTCTCGAGAGCGGCTGATGACGGCCTACCGCAACGGTCAACCGGATCGCGTGCCGATTCGGATCTGGGGCGTCCAGCCCGACACCAAACCGCCCCACCCGAGCTACCAGCCGATCTGCGACCTGTCGGAGCGCACAGACCTCGTCGGCGACTGGGGCCCGAAGAATGCGGGCACGTTCGGCACGGCGAGCGAGGAGGTCACCGTCGACCACGCCGAACGCCCCAGCGAGATCGAGGATCACAAGGAGGTGATCACCATCGTCAAGACGCCGGCGGGCGAGATGCGATCGGTCTTCTACCAACCACTGACGCCGGGCGTGCCCGGTTATCAGAAGGAGTACCTCATCTCGTCCATCGAGGACGCCAAGAAGTACCTGTCGATTCCCTACGTGCCGCCGAGGATCGACTGCTCGGGCTTCCCGGACGCCGATGCCGCGATGGGGGATCGCGGCGTGGTGATGTGCCCGCTCGGCCCCGAACCGATGTACCACATCAACGCGCTGATCGGGTCGGAGCTGTTCGCGCTCTGGACCGTGGAGGAGCGTGAGCTTGTCCGGGAATTGATCGAGACGACCTACGTCCGAACGCGGGATTTCCTCAAGCAACAGCTCGCCGCGGGCGTGGGCCCGCTGTTCGGCTACGTCGGGCCGGAGCTGTGCATCCCGCCGCTGCAATCGCCGCAGGACTTCCGCGAGTTCGTCGTCGCGTACGACCGACGGCTGATCGACCTGATCCACGACGCGGGGGGAGTCTGCTGGGTACACTGCCACGGCAAGATGGGGCCGGTGCTGGAGATATTCGTCGAGATGGGGTGTGACGCGCTGAACCCGATCGAGCCGCCCCCCATGGGCGACGTCACGCTGGCCCAGGCCAAGGCTCGCGTCGGGGACAAGATGGCGTTGGAGGGCAACATCCAGCAGGGCGACCTGTACCGCGTCCGACCCGAGCGGATTGAGGAACTGGTCCGCACGGCCATCCGCGAAGCCGGGCCGGGCGGCGGGTTCGTGCTGTGTCCGACGTCGAGCCCGTGGCAATCGGCCAGCGTCGACCAGGTCGTCATCAACAACTACAGGGCCCTCGTCGAGGCGGGGCTGAGGTACGGACGATACCCAATCGAGGCATGAACCCCGAAAGCCCAGCCCACGAATCTACGTCGCGCTACTGACGCGTTGCCTCCTTCACCATCCAGCCCAACCCGTCGCGGACACGGACGTAGGTGTCGCCGCGCCAGCCGTGCCCCCCTTCATAGGTCACCAAACGGACGGCGGCGCCCGCCCCGGTCAGCTCCGCTTCCGCTTGCTTGGCGTGACTGAAGGGGCAGATCGTGTCCTGGGGCGAGTGGTCCAGCAAGTAGATGTGTCCCCTGGCCGCCTTCAACGGCGGCATCCACTTCCGACGATAGACCGACATCGCGATGTAGGATCCTCTCACCGCGGTCTTCTCCTGCAGCGAGATTGCGTACGCCGCCGGGCCACTCGACGACCAGGTCAGTGTGAAGATACAGCGCGGGTCGATCGGGTAGCGCTTCTTGACGTCTTTGATGACGGCCTCGACGAAGTCCTCGGTGGCGAACCGCTGTCTGCGCGTCGGATTGACCCGCGTCGGCCAGACGATCTGCTGGGAGCGATGCCACTTGACCGCCACCGGCTGGGCGACGAGGAACTCGCGGTTCATGGCGTGCTTGTACAGCCGTCGGACGAACGGATGGAAGTCCGCACTGCCGCTACCGCCGGGCATGACGACGATCAGCCTGTGGCCGGCCTTCGGCGGCTTGGCACCCTTACCCCCGCCGATCAGGAAGTACCTCATCCTGGCCTGGTCGCCGACGGTCAGGTCTTGCGCAGGCACGTCGGCAACGTCAGCGAGCGCCGCCTCACGCTTCCGCTGCGCGGCGCGCTTGCGCCGGGTTGCCATCAGCGATCGCTGGTCCGGGATCGCCCGCGCGCGAACGTCCTGGGCGTATCGCGACTTGTTCGCCTCCCACCAGGCCCGCCACCACGCCCCATCATGTCCCTTGTCGTACTTCACGCCCGTCAGCCTCGACAGAGCGTAGTACCCGATGCCGTACACCGTGTCGTAGCTGTTGTCCGCCTCGATCAGGGCGATCAGCTCAGGGATAACGCGCGGATCCTTGAATTCGGCGATCTCGCGGGCAACATCCCAGATGTCCTTCCCCAACGCGCCGTCCTTGAACTGTCTCATCAGCCACGCCATCTTGCCATCGAGCGTGTCGAGGTCTTCGGGAAACGGCCGATGACGCTTGCCGTGTTCTGTCTTGGGCAGATCGGGGATGGGGATGTTCTGCACGTCCTTGGGAAACCGTGACTTGTTCTGGTCCCACCACCGCCGCCACCACGCCCCGTCGTGGTAGGGGCTGTACTTCACGTCCGTCAGCTTGCCCAGCGCGAAGTAGCCGACGCCGTAAACGGTATCGTAGGAGTTGTCGGCGTCGAGCACGCCGATGAGCACGGGGATGGCCCGCGGGTCCTTGTGTGCGGCGATCTGTCTGGCGACGTCGGAGAGACGCAGCCGATGGCCCTCTGGCTTCTTCGCGCACTGCTCCATCTCCTGTACGACATACTTCAGCAGGAAATCAAGCCCGTCGGCGTCCTGCGGGAACGGCACGTGCGCCTTGCCCGAGGCGGTCTTGGTCAGGTCGGGGATGGGCGTGGCCTGAACGGCCTTGGGATAGCGCGACTTGTTCTTGCCCCACCACCGCCGCCACCAGGCCCCATCGTGGAAGCGCGTCTGCTTCACACCGGTGATGTGCTCGAGGCCTTCACCCACGCCGTAGATCGTCTCGTAGGAGTTGTCCGCCTCCAGGACGCCGATGAGGACCGGGATGACCCGCGGATCATTGTGCCCTGTGAGCTTCTTGGCCTCTCTGGCCATGTCGAGACGGCGCGCCCAGTCACCGCCCGCCTTGACAGTCTCGAGAAGGCCGCGCAACTCCGCGTCAACGTTCGAGGCAGCCTCTTTGATTCTGGCACGCCAGTATGCATCCAGCGCGGCCTGGCCAACCTGGTCGCACCAGGCTTGGTGGGTTGCCGGTTCTTGCGTGAAGGCGTCCATGAGATACTTCAACGCCCAGTCGCTGACGCGCCGGTCCGAATCCGTCAGGCCCAGCTCGAGGATCGCAAGCTTGCGCGGATGCTTCTCTCGGTAGAAGGCGTAGAGCAGTCCACGCTTGGTCTGGTAGTCGGTCAGCGCCGGCCAAGCCGTCCGGACGATATCCAGGCCAAGATCCGGATCAAGCCGCGCCAGCTGGGGCCCGACCCGAAACGCAGTTGCCTTGTACTGGCGCAACCCCTTGATTCGTGCGACCCATGCCTCACGCGAGACCTCGGCCGCAACGGCGCCCTGAACCGCCAGCCCCGTGATCAGACACAACACAACGCATGTCCCGCGTCTCTGCGCTGTCATGGATCGTCTCCTCCCCATCGAGCTCCTGCTCCTTGGCATCCGGGCGCTGGCCTTTCGGCACCGCTTCGAGCGCAGACACTCCACGGTCAGGGCTCGTGACGCATGCCCCTCAGACCACCTTCCGAACGCCCGTCGCATCCGTCGATTGCGTCCCGCGCCGACAAGCGTCCCCAGGGACGCTCACGACGCGCTCATGGTGTGGTCTTCTTCCCCTTCTGGCCCGCGCGTTTTCCGACATACCTCGCGGTCACGTTGTCGAACCAGACCGTGCCGGGGCCATAGATCTGCAGCGCGATCACCAGCTCGTCGGCTCCCTTGGGGACGGCCACCTTTGCGGTGTACCTCTTCCAGTCGTGATCGACCGGCGGGTCGCTCGCCTTCTTCGCACCGATGTAGGCCGCCCATTCGTGGCGGAGCATCCTGCGACGCGCATCCATGAATTGAACGTCAATCACCGCCTTCGTCATCTGCTCGGCCTTCACCTGGGCGGCCACCTCGAGCTTCGCGGGCTCGCCGTTGTGCGGGACGCTCCGCGACCACTGCCCGATCGGGAAGTAGCGCTTGGCCGTCTTCCTCAGGCAAAGGCTGGCCTTGCCCTCGAACGCCGTCTTCTTGGCCCACACGTAGGACACGCCGGGGATTTTGAGGCCCGACTCCCACCCCTCGGGCACCTCTTTGCCCGACTCGAACCCGTCCTTGATCAGGAACGACGTCGACGCCTTGCCCGCTTCGTCGCGGGACGGCTCGATCTCCTTGCGGAGCTTGGGATCGAGTCTCTTGGCCCTCGCGGCCGCCAGCAGTCGCTTGGCAAACTCGTCGTCCGGGACCTCCTTGGTGAGCTTCTCCGCCCACCGCGCAGCCTGGTCGAACTTGCCCTGGAGCAGGTAGAGCTTCGCCAGGCCCCCCCAGGTCCCCGGAGCCTCGTCGGCCACCAGGATCCAGTGGGACTCCGCCTGATCATACTGGCCGCGGTTGAAGCAGATGTGGCCCAGGCCGTTTCTGGCGGCCGCGTGATCGACTTCCAGCGCGATGCACTTCTCAAACGCCTCGACCGCGGCCTCGGACTGGCCGAGCCTGAACCAGCTCCACCCCAGCCCGTTCCAGGCCCTGCTGATTCCGGGATCCAGCTCGACGGCGGCCTCGAGCTTCTCCGCCGCTTCGGCGAACTCTTCGGACAGGTACAGCTGCCAACCGCGGTTCGCCAGCCCCGCGGCCTTCCTGGCGTCGGCCGGCGTGACGGCCTTCCCCGCGCCATAGAGCAACATCGCGGACACAACGCCTACGATCGTGATGGTCATCGCAAACCCTCCGAGCACCCACCAGCGTCTCCGCCGGCGGCGCAGCTCGTCCTTCTGGAGCGATGCCGTCAACCGTTGATCGGCCTGACGAATCGCCTCGTCCAGCAGCGCCTCCTCATCGACGGGGCCCGACGGCGCGTCGGGCCCGGAGGCGCCCTGCTCCATAGGATCGGTTCGCGAACCTTCACCCACATCCATGGGTCGTCACCCTAGATGCCCTTGATCAGTCGTGCTGCCTCCTCGGCCGTCATCTTCCCGGCCCCGACGGCGTCGAGGATGCTGCCCCGGATCTCGCCCGTCTTGGCGATCTCGCTTCGCAGGGCCTCGATCACCTTGTCCAGCCGAGACCGGACCGTCGGATACGACACGCCCGTCTGCGCCGCGATCTCCTTGAGGCTCCCGCTGGCCAGCACGAACATCTCGATGAACCGTTGGTGCTCGACCGGCAGATCGGCCAGGCGCGATATCGGGAACGCCGCCTCGACGGACACCGAACAACGGTGGCACGTCATCCGGGTGACCGTCATCGGCGACCCGCAGTAGGGACAGTCGTTTCCGATCGGTTCTTCAGCCATGGTGGTCGGACTGAATTCTACTCAGGAGTGTACCACGAGAAGTGAATAATGTCAAGGGGATCTTGCCGTCGACTTAACTTTATTTACTCTTGGCCGGACGCAGACGCCGCGCCCTCGGCAGGCTGAGTCTCCGGGATCATCCGGTCGGTTGGCTTGGGCAGGTGCCTATCCCGCCGGGACGGGTGGGCCTTTCGGTAGGCATCCATGCCCGGCGGCTCGGGGAAGGCCCTGGCGAAATCGATGGGCGGCCTGGCCTGCTTGCACATCTCGGCCAACGCCGGTGCAACATGATCCCAAACGGGTTGCTTGTACTCCAGGGGCAGCCGCCGCCACAGCCGGGCCTTGCTCAGCATGCCCACCATCGGCGCCCCGCGAGCGGCCACTTGCGACGGCAGCCGGAGAAAGACCATCAGGCGATCACGGGCCATCCTGCGGAAGTCGGGGAGCTGTCGACGGGGGTTTTCGTCGTGCTTGCGCTCCTCCATGTATTGACCCCATAGCCTGCGGGCCTGGTTGACGCACTTGGTGAACCCCTCCCCCTCCCCGGTGGCGAGCTTGAAGTAGGCCTGGAACATCAGCCCGTTGATGGTGTCGCTCGTGCCGCGGAAGATGTCGATCTGACCGCGGGTCTCGGCCACGACGAACTCCCACAGCGGCTTCATGTACATCTCCTTGATCGACTTGCCGTCGTCGTCGCGGAAGTTGTCGCGGACCCAGTTGTAGTAGTAGGCCGCCTTCTCCTCGTCCCCGTTGAAATAGAGCTGGCGGACCGCTTCGTGCAGGAAGAACTGATGACCCGACCCGAGGTACTGCCCCCCCCCCTCCGCCCGCCAGTGCGGCGTCGCGTTGTACCGCTTGCCCAGCGCGATGTACATCTCGTGCGTGATGTCGATGAACCGCAGGTCAGGCACCTGATGAAAGTACGAGTTGTTGACGTTGTCGTAGTTGGGCTCGAAAACGAGCCACCCGCGGCGCGACAGGTTGCGCAGCGCGTAGAGCAGGATCCGCTCGGTGTTCAGCCGATCCAGCTCGTCGTCGATCTCCCACCGGGGGCTCTTGCGCGTCCCCAGGATGACCCAGTAGATCCCGTGGCTCTCGACGCACCGCCAGTCCAACGGGCCGTACGTCTCCATCAGCTCGAGCATCAGCTCCGGATCGAGCTGATACCGCCTACGAAGGATGAACGCCTGAGCGAACGCCACCAGGCGTTCGCGTCGCTCCCCCGGCTCGATGCCATCCAGGAACGCCCTGAGCGCAGCGACCTCCGGGATCGGGGCATCGGGCGCCCCGACACGCAGATTGGCCAAGGACGGCTCGTCTTGCGCAACGGCCATCCAGTACAACCGCCAGAATCGGTCCACCAGGCCCAGCGGCCCGGTGGCCTCCGCGGCCGATTCGTTCAGCTCGACGCCGTCATCGAGAGGCAGACCAAACCTGCGCAGACCGTCCACGAGCTCACGATTGCCCGGGTCGGCCGCGACGAACGCCTCGACCGTCTTGGGAGCCTCGGCGATGGGCCGGAAGGCTTCGATCACGCGATCCGTCGTCGCGTCGGAGATCCTGGGACCGAGCAACTGCTGCATCCGCATCGCCCAGTACCGCTTGTAAGCGCGGTGCATGTCGTCGGTCCACTCCCCCATCTTGTTGAAGTACGTCCAAGCGATCTGGCGATACAGCCAGTTGCTCCGGGGGTTGTAGACCACGCCTTTGTCGCGGACCAGGCGTACGCCGTTGTAGACCCACTTCCACCGTTCCTCCGGCGTGTGCGTGGCCACGGAGATGTTCCAGGCCATGTTCCAGGCGTGGAACACCCACACCGGGGCGAAGCGCGGCTGGAGCTTGCAGATCTCCTCCGCCAGGCCCTTGGCCTCGAAATACTTGCCCTCTTCCTTCAGCCGCTCGATCCGGATCCAAAGGATGTTGACCAGCAGCCCGCGGAACGACCCGAGCATGGCGGTCCGCCACGCGATGTCCGGAGAGAGGTTCTCGCGAAGGTCCTCGTTGAAGACCAGTTCCAAATCCTGGCGGTCCTGGTTGATGCCAGGCTGATACACGCTCGCCACGGCGACGAAGAGCATCGAGCCGAGCACGGCACCGACTTGGATCAACCGGGAGGTCTTCATCCGCTCACACCGTCACCTGCGCCAACTCTCGTTTCGAGAAGATTAGCATCGTCAGCAACAGGTAGATGCCCGCCTGGACCACCACCATGATGCCGAACGCCTCGGCCACCGAGCCCCACGCAATGACCCGACCGTCGGCCAGCAGATCGATGGGGCTGTACTTGCCCAGGTGGGGCACGCCATTGATGATCAGCTGGATGAAGGGCTTGAAGATCCAGCTGAAGTAGTCCAGCGGGTCCTGCTGCGGATTCGGGGTCGACTGGATCCAGAAGAGGCTTTCCCAAACGAAGTCGCGCAATGCCGAGGCCACCAGCACCGAACTGCACAGAAGCGCGCTGACCGAGAAGCTCAGGAACGACCCGGCGAACAGCCCCAGCGCCGACAGGGGCATCAGCCAGATCAGCATGAGCAGCGACGACCGCACGAAGTTGCCCCCGAACGACGTGACCTCGTAGAGCACTTCCAGACCGTCGGGTTCCTCGAAGCTCACCGTCGACTTGTACTCACGGCTGGGTTCGGCCGTGTACAGGTCGGCAATGTGGCGGTTCACGAACGTCACCCTGAGCCGGCCGTCCTTGCCGACCGCGTTGCTCGTGACCGGGAAGTAGTGCCACTGGTCGATCGAGTCGCTTCGGGGAATCTGCGCATTGGCCGTCCGTGCGGGGTCGCCGACCAGCCAGACACAATCGACGCGCATCCGCGGCGGCATGGGTGAAGCCCGCATCTTGTAGCGAATGTGGATGTACTGACAATCGGGATCGGGGTGAATGCCCTCGAACACCCACGTCTTGACGCCACCGGGCTCCACGGAGCGCCAGCGCTGGCGGGCCGACCGATACAGGTCTCGCTTCATGGACTTGGCGACTTCGGGCGACAGCCGCTCGTCGGGCAGTTCACCCGTCTTCTTGAGGGCCTCGTAGCGCTCCTCGACCACGTCGGTGAAGTCCGGGACCGGGGGCATGATGCCCTGCCGCGCGACCAGCACCTCCCAACGCAACGCCGCCTTGTCCAAGCGCCGAGCATCCATGCCGAACATGTACATCGTGAACATGTAGATCGCCAGACTGCAGATGCCCAACAGCAACGCATTGAGCAAACACAGCCCCAGCCATTTGCCCAAGATGAACTGCCATCGCGGAATAGGCTTGGTCGCGATCGTGTAGATCTGCCGGTCGGTCACCTCCTTGCTGAGCGACTGGCAGGCCACGAAGATGGTCATGATGCTCAGCATCACCAGAACGAGGATGTTGCTGTAGGTCAGGAAGGTTTGGACCCGGCCCTTGAGCGTGCCATCCCCCTCCCAGATGAAGGGCCCCATGGGGATGACGGCCACCAAGATGATCAGCAGCACGAGGGCGATCTTCATCCGGATGGCCTCGGCGATCATGGTTCGCGCGACGGCCCAGGTCCTACGCACTGCGATCGTCCTCCTTGTCGGGCGCGTCGATGAGCTCATCGATGACGGCCCGGTCCGCTTCGGGTTCGACCGGTGCGGGCGCCGGCTCAGCGGCTTCTGGCTCCGCCTGCGAGCGCTCATCGGCACCGCTGGCCCCCACGAGCTCGTCGATGACGCCGGCGTCGGCCTCCTCTACCACCGCCGCCGGCGCGCTGGTCGGTGCTGCCCCGTCCGGCTCGGCCTGCTGACCCGCTGAGACCAGGTCCTTGATCAGGATCTCTCCCTCCTGATCCGGCTGATCTCGACGGAGGAACTCGGCCACTCCCGTGCCCTCAGCCACGCCGGAAGTGGCGATGCGGGCTTCCTGCGCCTCCCGAACGATCCGCATGAAGAACGTCTCCAGCTTGTCGCTCGGTGCGGCGACCTCCAGCAAATCCTTGTTCTCCAGACGCCGGATCAGGTCGCGGACGCGCTCAACCGTTCCAGGCCCGAGCTTCTCTGACGTGATCTGGGTCAGCTCGGTTCGGCTCAGCAACCCCTGGATGTCGCCCACAGCCCGTCGCTGCCCGCCGTACAGGATGGCGACGCGGTCGCAGACGTCCTCCACGTCGCCCAGCAAGTGGCTGCACAGCAGGACCGTCTTGCCGCGCCGACGGAGTTCGTCGGTGATCAAATCCTTGATCCGGCGGGTGCCGAGCGGGTCGAGGCCCGTCGTCGGCTCGTCGAGGATCAACAGGTCGGGATCGTTGATCAGCGCCTGGGCCAGCCCGATGCGACGGGCCATCCCCTTGGAGTATTCCCCCACGCGCCGCCGCGCCACGGCGGCCAGACCCACCATGTCCAGCAGCATGTCGATCCGGCGGGACCGTTCGCGACGCGGATACTGAAACAGCCTGGCGTAGTAATCCAACGTCTCGCGGGCGTTGAGGAAACGGTACAGGTACGACTCTTCGGGGAGGTACCCGATGCGGTTCTTGACCGACACGTCGGTTGGCAGGCGCCCAAAGACGAGCGCCCGCCCGCGCGTCGCGTAGAGCAATCCCAAGACGATCTTGATCGTCGTGGTCTTGCCCGAGCCGTTCGGGCCCAGCAGCCCGAAGATCTCCCCCGGCTCCACGCGCAGGTCCAGATCGCAGACCGCCGTGACCCGGTCGCGCCGCCAGAAGTCCTTGAAGACCTTGGTCAACGCAATGGTCTCAACGACGGGCGTGCCATCCTTGTTCATATCCGTTCGTGCCTTTCACGCAAGCTAGCCCCCCAAGGGCGCCCCATCCCCCCCTGCCAGAGCCGCCGCTACTTCTCCTTGCCGACGGCCTCGAGCGCCTTCTTCTTCTCTTCCTGGTCCCACTCGGGCGGCTCGTTGACGTCGATGATGAGCGGCTCGCCCCGGAGCATGAAGACCTTCGACTTTGCCGCCTCCAACACCCGCTGGCGCGTATTGTCCCAGAGCCGCCGCAGCACGATGTCGGGGTTGGCGTCGTACTGGACTTTGAGTTGCCGGAAGTGGTCCGCCTCGGCCCGCACGACCTGAATCAGGTCCGTCTTGTAGCTTCGCGCGCGGTCGATCAGGGCGCCGGCCTGGCCCTTGGTCTCGTCGCTGAGCAGAAGCGCGTCGATTCCGTCCTGAATCCCCTTGGCGGCCGTCCGATCCTTCTTCCCACGGGCCACCTCGTAACGGTGAATCACCTCGGTCAACTGCTCGTGAGCCGCGCCGGCTACGTCGTTCAGGATCTTGTCCGCCTCCTGTCGGGCCTTGCGGATCTTCTGGTCTGCCTCGCTCACCGCGTTGTTCACCGCCAGAAACGCACTGCGAACCTGCAGAGGCGCGGTCGGCATCTTGACGTTCACGGACAGCACCGAAATGCCCGAGTTAAGGCGGGACAGGTGCTCCCCTGTCCGCCGGGTGACCTCCGCCTGGATGGCGGTGATGTTGTCGCCCAACAGGTCGTCGGCCTTGTAGTGCGCCACCGTCCGGATCACGGCGTTGCCCAGGATCGCTGCGACCAATTCCTCCTCGTCCGCCACGTTCTCCAGCCGCTCCCGCGCTGACGTCACCTGGTACTCGATCGACCACAGGGCGTGCAGCAGATTGTGATCGCCCGTGATCAGGTACCCGTCCTCGCCCGGTGTCAGCGCCCCCATCCGCATGCCCATCTCGTCGATCGTCTTGGTCCTCGCCTTCGCGTCGCGGGTGAAGTAGAAGGTCTCGATCTCTAGCGACTTGACCCGGACGTCCACCATCTCGCGACTTTCAATCGGGTAAGGCCACGACCAGTGCTTGCCCGGCAGCTTGGGCGCCCCCGCGCCCTTGATCGCCCCGAACCGCAGCACCAACGCCTGCTGCTGCGGCGGTACGGTGTAGAAGCCCGAGTGACGCGACCAGCCCAGAAACGCCACGACCAGCAGCAACATGATGGCCTTGAGGATCCAGAAGCTGACGCGAAGCGCATCGGACAGCGATTGACTCGCAGGATCCAGGCTCTCGCCCGGTCCATCAGGACGGGCGGGGCCGGAATCGGTCGTGTCGGGTCGCTCTGTCACTTCTTGGGCTCCTGGATGATCACCTTCTGAGGATTGCTCAGCTTCTTGCCGGACGGCGCCGCCTTCAGCGTGGTCGGTACCTTGGGGGCTGCCACCTTCGTCTCGCCCCCGAGGATCGGACGGTCTTCCTTCATCATGTCGACGCCCGGGACCTCCGCGTCGAGGAAGAAGATGGTTCGCTTCGCCAGCGCCTTCTCGAGGAACTCCAGCTTCCGGAGGAAGTTGGCGAAGTCTTCGTCCTCTTTGAAGACCTTGTACTCCTCAGCCGCTGCGGCCGCGCCCTCCGCCCGGATCTCCCGGGCCTTGCGCTCCGCGAAGGAGAGAATCTGCTGCTGCTGGGACATCGCCGTCGATTTGATTCTGCGGGCCTCGGCCTCACCTTGGCTGCGGGTCTTCTCGGCCATGGCCGTTCGCTGTGCCCGCATCTGCGCGAAGACCTTCTCGGTCGTGCTCTGGGGCAGGATGATCCGCCGAATGCCGAGCGTCTCGATGCCAATGCCATAGGGCGCGACCTTCTTGGCGACGGCGGTCCGGATCTCCCCCTCGAGCTCGCTCAGCTTGAGCTGCTTGGGATCCGTAGAGACGAAGTCGCTGAACTTGTGCTGTCCGATGACGGCGCCGATTTCGCTCCGCAGATGCCTGCGAAGCCGGTCCTCACCCTCGCGAACCGTCTCCAGCTTCTGGAGAAAGGCAACCCCGTCCTGGATCCGCCAGCCGCAGAACACCGTCGCGATCAGGATCTGACGGTCCTGCGTTTGGGCCTGCTCCTCCGGCGAGTCCAGAATCCGAATGCGCTTGTCGTACTTCACGACGCCCTGGATGGGCCAGGGCCACTTGAACTTCAGGCCCGTCTCGTTGGGGTCGGTCGTGTTCGGATCGCTCGGCTTGCCGAACGTCGTCTTGATGGCCAGCTCCGTGAACCGGACCTGATAGGTAATGGCGTAGATCAAAAACAGCACGACCAGCGCCACGCCGGCCACCACCGTAGGAATGTTCCGTGTCATCGGTTGCTCCGACTATCCTGGCGGGACGTTGTAATCGATATCCTCGAGCTGTACCCGTTCGCGCTCGATCGCCTCGTAACGCGTGAACACGTCTCCTTCCCGGGCGATCACGAACTTCTTCTTGGCGTCGAACAGCCCGGTGGTCAGGGCCTCCACGATCTCCCGCGTCTTGTATAGACGCGGCGCAGCCCGATAGGGAGCCAGCTTCTTCCTGAAACCGACTGCCCGCGCCCGAGCCTGGTTCTCTTCCGACCACCGGATGGCCCGCGCGATGGCGACCGTCTCGGCCGCCTCACCGCTCACCCCCGGCAAGCCATCCGCCGTGCCGGCGAAGAGCTCCTCCACCCTGGCGTAGGCCTTGGCCATGTCGGCCTCGGGGGCGCCGTCGCTGATCAGTTGTTGCGCGTGGTCGATGGCTTTGGCAAGCCGCTCCGCCCGCTCTCGAGTCCCGGCCACCTCCGACAGGATCTTGTTGGCCTCGCCCTCTGCCTTGGCGATGGCCGCGCCCCGCTCGTACTTGGCGTTCAGGTAGGCCTCGAACTGCTTGGCGGCCTTCTGGGGCGGGTGGATATCCTCCACCCCCACGAAGATGACCTCCACCCCGACCCGCATTTCGTCGCAGCGTGCCTGAATCAAGCGGGTGAGGTCTTCGCTGATCTGGCGGCGTTCCACGGCGAGGAGCTGGTCGAGGTCCCGGCTCGCGACGTACTTGACGAGCTCCCCGTAGGCGGCGGATTCGATCAGCGTCTCCGGATTCGCATAGTTGAAGGCAAACTTGTACAGGTCGTTGACCCGGTACATCACCGGGACCGAAGCGCGGACGAGGTTCACGGCTGGCGTGCCCGGCTCTTCACCGACCGCCCCCTGGGTCGTTGCGGGCCTCGACGTAACCCGGGCCACGGTGTCCTCCGGACGCACGGGCAGAACGAAGTCCAGTTCCTCCCCGGGGCCGTGCACCGGATTCGTCCATAGGACCAGCCTGGGCACCTCTTTGACCTCCGGCGGGTTCCTTCGCTTCCACGCACCGAACCCCAGCCGGAAGCTCTCCACGTGATCTACCCGGTACCGCGTCACACAATCGATGGGCCAGGGGAGCTTCAGATTGAGGCCCGGCTCGAGCGGCCGAATCGATGCGTCCGACAAACCCAAAGGGCTGCCAAACCGCTCGACGACCGCCCGCTCGCCCGGTTCGACGATCACAAGGCACGACATCCCGAACAGGACGACCACCGCCGCCCCGACCAGGACCAGCGCCCACCGCTCCAACAGCTGGTAGAACCAAGTCTTGCTGACCTCGAAACCGAACTGATAGTTGACGGCATCGGCGATGGTTCGGGCGACGCCGCCCGGCTCGCTGATCAGTCCCAGCAGGCGGCTGTCAAAGGCGGGGCGAGGAATCTCGCCCACCTGGCGAGGCCGGTAGATGTCGAGCAGCAGGTTCACCAGGAGCTCGGCCCCGATCACGCACATCAGGATCGGAACGATGCAGGCGAAGACCTGCTCGGGCGTCGCCTTGCCGTAGGCGGCGAAGCCCAACATCCCCGCCGTCAATCCGCAGACCAGGGCGCTGCCCGCCAGATAGCTCCCCCCGGCCCGCATCATGCGCCACATCTCGCCGATTCGGGCCATCCCCACCGTGTACCGGCTGAAGAGAAAGCTGAGGAACGCCACGCCGCCCACCAGGCCCAACGTCACGCTCGCGTTGGTGACCTGGGGCCACTCGATGTCCCCGATCGTGCCCCAAGAAGGCAAAACCCAGTACGACAGGCTAGCCCCCATGGCGATCAGGTAGACGGCCGCCGCCAACCCCAACATGGGCACGAGCCACCGACGCATCCACTCGAGGCGGCCACGCGCCACCAGCAAACCGTCTATCTCCGCCCGCCCCTCCGCGAAGAGCGCCTCGGCACCGATCGCCTCGCGATCACGATCGATCTGCTCAGCCTCCAGCGCCTCCAACTCGACCAACTTCTGCTGGTGGTAGATCAGCAGAATCGCCGACCAGATGATCACGCCGCCGAGCAGGAAGAAGGCCGACACGTACGTCGCGTATGACCCGTTCCACAACGCCCACAGCAGCATGCACCCGAAGAAGACCAGCTGCAGGGCCAGACCCCACAGGCTCACCACCTCAGCGCGCCGAGCCGTCTGCGTCTGGGGCTCGCGGCTTGACTCTCGAAACTCAGCCATCAGGTCTCCACCCGAAACACGATCCCGTGCACCAGTGATGTGACGACCCCGGGCAGCCGGGCCCGACCCCGACGGGGCAAAGTCAACAAACTAGCCATTCCCTGCGGGCGTGTCCAGTGCCATTCCCGCTGCGCCCTGCGTCCCCACCGCGCCAGCCTGCCCCGCTACCGACCATTCTTCGCAATCCGGTTGACACCTGGCAACACCCAACAGAAATGATTGGAGCTTTTCTGCGCCCCGCAGCCTTTTCACAACGCCTCCGAGGCACCATAATTCCCAAAAGCTGGCAGGAGCGTAGCCCCCTGCGAGCCGGAATCGAACCACGAGGCCCTTCTGGCCGTACCATCGGCAGGTCCGAGGACCCCATGCTGACGAAGCTACTTGCCATTCTACGAAACACGTTCACCGAGACCATCCGGCAACCGGTCTTCGGTCTGTTGGTGTTGGTCATCATGGCGTGTCTGACGCTTAACACGATGACCGCTGCCTTCACCACCTCGCCCAGCGATGAGATCTACGACGACAACAAGATGATGTACGATCTCGGGCTTAGTACGATGCTGATCGGCGGTTTGTTCTTGGCAGGCTTCAGCTCGGCCGGCATTCTGAGCCGGGAAATCGAGAACAAGACCGTCCTGACGGTGATCAGCAAGCCCGTCAGTCGGCCCTTGTTTGTGGTCGGCAAGTTCCTGGGCCTGGCCGGGGCGTTGACGGTCGGATTCTACCTCTGCGCATTGACATTCTTTCTCAATGTCCGCCATGGGGTTATGCAAGCCAGCATGCAGCACTTCGACTGGCCGGTTCTGTGCTTCGGGCTCGGGGCGGTTGGTCTGGCCGTCGCAATTGCGACGTTCTGCAACTTCTTCTACGGGTGGCAGTTTCCGTCCTCCTGCCTGGTCTTCGGTGTGATTCTGATGACGCTGGCCTGTGTGCTGGTCGGCTTTGTCGATAGCGAATGGCAAGTACAGCCCTTCGCCACCAAGATCATCGATACCCAACTCCCCACCGCCCTGTTGCTGGTCTACTTCGCCGTAATCGTCCTGGCGGCCCTGGCGCTGGCGGCCTCCACCCGCCTGGGACAGGTCATGACGTTGTTGGTCTGCTTCCTGGTGCTGGGTCTGGGGCTGACCTCGGACTACTTTTTCCAGCCCTATGCCTTCCCGACGTACCGCCCCCTGCCGACCACGCTGCCTTCCGGCGCCGACGATCCCAGGCTGTTGGCGCAGAAGGGAGGCGAAGAGGGAGCCGGTCAATCGGTGGCCGGCGCGAGTAGCCTCGACATTGCCGGGGCTCCCAACCAGGCTGATCAGACAGGCACAGCGTCTGCCGCTGAACCGCCGCCCAGAATCGCCCAGGCTACCAAGCACGCCGCTCAGAAGCTGGCCCGTACGCTCTACGCGGCCATCCCCAACATGCAGTTCTTCTGGGTTAGCGACGCTATCATCCTTCGGCGGCCCATCCCCGCCGACTTTGTCTTGAGCGTCTTCGCCTATGCGATGTTCTATACGGTCGCGCTGGTGCTGTTAGCGGTCGCGCTGTTTCAGACCCGGGAGGTGGCGGCCGAAGATGCTGCCAGCTCCGCTCCGCCCATCGTCCACTTGCTGGGCGTGGTCGGCCGAGTCGCCGCGGGCTTGCAGATAGCCTCCGGGATCTGGTGGACCCTAACCGAGGCCGTCAAACCGGGAGAGCGCCCCGTTTGGCTCTATGGCGTGTCCGCGGCGATCGGCGTGGTGCTCTGGTTCTTCTGGGGCTGGTTCGCGCGCGGGATGAAATGGACGTGGTTTGTGGCCATCATCGTGGTCGGAATCCTGCCCCTCGCGCTCATGGGATTCGCGTTGTCCCGTGATCCCAGCAGCTTCAGCCCGGTATTCGCCATGCCGGGCCTGGCGGCTATCTTGGTCCTGACCATCGTGGGCAAGTCCAGCCGGCTGTACTTCGGGTTCGGCGACAAGCCGCGGCGCCGACGCCGGCCGAAAGCGAAGCCCCATGCAGGCTGACATCGACCGGATCCTCATCCGCGGCGATCGCATTGCCGCCCGCGTCAAGGAGATGGCCGACCAGATCGGCCGGACCTACGCCGATGCCGACCAGGGCCTGATGATCGTTTGTGTCCTCAGCGGGGCCTTCATCTTCGTGGCCGACCTGATCCGCCACCTACCGATGAAGATGAAGATCGGGCTGATCACCGTCTCGAGCTATCCGGGCAAGGCGACCGAATCGCAGGGCGTGAGTATGCTCGGGTCGTTCCAGCTCGACGCGGCTGGCCGACACGTGCTGGTCGTGGACGACATCCTGGACACTGGCCGGACCCTGCGCGCGGTACAGGACGAGCTTGCCCGACAAGGACCCGCCAGTCTGCGCACCTGCGTGCTGCTCCGCAAACGGGGTCGCGCTCCGGACGACGTCCGCGCCGACCTGGTAGGCTTCGAGATCGAGGACGTCTTCGTGGTGGGCTACGGGCTGGACTACGACGGCAACTACCGCAACTTCCCGCACATCGCGGTGCTCAAGCCGCACTTGTACGTGTAACGCGGCAGTACAATATGGGACAGTGCGTGGCCCGTTCTGCCGATAAGATACTCAATGCGACCGCGCAGGCGGGGTCGCGTCCACCATCGTTATGTTTGCCACGCTCACACGACAATCGGAAAGCTCACTGGCCATGGTCGAGGCCAACGCCGCGGCCGGTCCGTCGGCTTACGCCGAGGACCAAGCCCTTCCCGCTCATCTGCTCGACGGCGGCGAGATCGTCGAACTCAAGATCAAGCCCTCGCTGTGGTTCATCCTGTTCGCATCGTTCCGGATGCTGCTGGCGATGGGGTTGATCGTGGTGCTGTCGTACCCGCTCAGCCGCGTCCTCGACCCCGTGGGGCTGAGCCGTCCGCTCTTGCTCAAGGTGGCGATGGCCCTGGCAGGGGCGCGGCTGGCCATCGCCACGCTCCAGTGGGTCAGCCGGATCTACGTGCTGACCAACCGCCGGGTCATGCGGATCCGCGGCATTTTCAACGTGGACATCTTCGAATGCCAGCTCTCGCGCATTCAGAACACGTTCATGCGGCTGACTCTCTATGAGCGGTTGTTCGCGCTGGGCACGATCGGGTTCGCCACCGCCGGCACGGGCGGCATCGAGGCGAGCTGGGAGAACGTCAACCACCCCCTGGAGATCCACGAGCGCGTCCGCGCCGCCATCCACAAGGCCCAAGGCCGCAACGGCGGCACCGGCCTCTAGCGCTGGTGATGCGCCTCGCTCGCGCCATCGGAGCCGCTGCCCAGCGCCGCCCGAGGCCGTTCCCGCTCGATCAGCAGGTCGCGGTGACGTCGTCTAAGCTCGAGCAACTCTCGCTCCTGCTCGTCGCTGAACGACCCGAGTCGCTGGGCGTAGGTATCCATCCATGTCACGAGTCGTTCGACGCTCTCGGGATCGAGCTTGACGTCGTGGTGGCCCTTGGATCCGGTGAGCTTCGCGAGGAGGGCGCTGCGGCTCGCGACGCAGCCCGCCTCGATGGAGTAGCCCTGACGATACCGTCCCAGGACGTGATCGCGCAGGCTGGGGTTGCCGTAGTTGAACAGCGACGAATAGGCCTTGGCCGCGGTCAGGTTGAACTTGGCTGCTTGTTTGTCCTCGCCCTTGGGGTGGTGGCAGCGGACGCAGTGCTTGTCGAGAACGGGCTGGACGAGCCGATCGAAGCGTAGCGGCCAGGAACCGGGCGGGCCGACGGTGATCCGCGACGGCTCGCGGGCAGCGGCCAGGACCTGGCGTTGCGGCGGGGCTTGGCTTCGGCGCTCGTGGCAACCGATACAACTGAGCGTCTGACCGGGCTGGACGTGCGTGGTGGTCCGCATCGTCTGAACGGCCATCCCGCGATCTCCGAGGGCCTGGAAGAAGACGATCACGCCGGCAGGAACGCGGAAATGGGCCGACCCGTCGGACTCGACGGGTACGGTCCCGAGCACACACTTGCCCGGATCGTCGCGGGTCAGCCCCAGATTGGGGTAGTTCATCGTCGGGTGCGTCTTGGCAGGCACGGCGACGATCCGCAACGCCTTGATCTGTCCGGGCCGAACGGTCTGGAGGCCCTGGGTGACGTCGACGAGGAGGAACCGCCCCTCCTGGGAGGCACCCCATCGGGCTCGATCGGCCACGACGTGGGGGCGTTTTCTGGGTCGGATCGGGATCGGCCAGGCTGACGAGATCACCGGGTCACGGTAGATCAGCTCCAGCCCCCCCGTCGCATCGAACAGATACAGGCCCATGCCGTTCGGGGGCATTCGCTGCCCCTCTCTGACGTTGGTGTTGCAGCCCCAGGCCACGAAATAGAAGCGCTCGGACAAGGGCCAGGGATTGGCGAAATAGGATGGCGGCCAGCCCTCGATCTCGGGGAACACCACCTCCGGCGTGAGGCGGGTGATCGGGCCCGTGCCTTCAGTGCCGACCGAGGGGTCCAAGAGAACCAGGCTGCCCATCGTCTGGGCGTGGTGCGCCGAGCCGGTGAAGACGATCTTGTGGGAGTTCGGAATGCATCGCGGCTCGAACGTGCAGTGCGGAGCGTGGGTGAAGTTCCCGTAGACGATGCGGGGGTTCGTGCCGTCCGGGTTGATCGCCCACAGGCTCATGAAAGGCATGTTCCAACGGTCGACGTAGTCCCACCGCGAGTACAGGATGGAGCCGTCGTCGGCGACGCTGGGCGTCCACTCGAACATCTCGAACGGTGAGATCGCGCACACGTTGCTGCCGTCGGCGTTCATGGTGTGGAGGGTGTAGACGGCCACGGGACGTTGCGGGCCGCCGCCGCATCGGACGTAGCAATCGGGCAGGTCTTCCTTGGCAACCGAACGCCGGGCGCTGGCCAGGCCGCACTGGATCGATTGGCCGCGGCGGGTGGACAGAAACACGATCCGCCCATCGGGGAGGTACCGGGCGTCGAAGTCGTCATACTTGCCCCGTGTCAATTGCCGAACCCCCGTGCCGTCGAGATTCATCTCGAAGAGGTGGTAGAACGCGTCTTCGGGAACGTTGGACTTGTCGAGCTTGTTCTTCTCGCCGGCCAGCTTCGGGTAGTGTCGGCACCAAGCGAACAGGACCTTCGTACCATCGTAGCTGAGCATGGGTCGCAGGAAGCTGCCCGCCGTCTTGAACGATTCAGTGATGCATTCGATGGCCGGGGCGTCGTGCTTGAACCCCCGCAGGATGTAGATCCCCCCGCCCGGCTGGGACCACCACCCGTAGTACTGGTCTGACATGTGGTTGTAGCTGCCCGGGACCCGCTTGGTGAACAGGATCGCGTCGAAGTCCGGCTGCGGGGCGTCCACCGCCGAGCCCCTCGGCAACGGGGGCGACGACGTGAAAGCGGCCCTGAGCGTCAAAGGCCGCTGGACCCATCGTGCCTCGAGATACAGCGCCCGGGGGGCCTTCTCGGACCGGACGGCGTCGAGCTTGCGTGCGACGCGGTCGACCATGTCGAGCTCGGCGGAAACGTCCTCGCCCGCTTGGCGCAGGTCGCCGATCAGCCGCCCGCAATGCGCCAGGACCTCCCTGACACGCTTCGTCCAGTTGACGGATTCGGGCGGCCGGTTGTCGGTCGACCATCGCGAGACGCTGATCTGATCGGCCGGGCGGCGTAAGGCCAGGTCCTTCTTCGGATCGGCCGGGCCGAAGACCTCTACCTCGTCCAAGTGCAGGAACGTCTTGCCGGGCAGCTGTAGCCGCACGAAGCGCGCCCGCTGGCCCTGGAGCTTGACCACCAACGGCCTTCGGTCCGTGGCGCCGTAGAACGTCTTGCCGTTGTGCGTGTAGACGGTTCGCCAGGTCTTGCCGTCGTCGGACAGCCGGACGGTGATCTTCTGTGCCCGAGCGGCCACGCCGTCGCAGCGGTTCCAGATCCGCACGCGCGCCACCGGCTGCGACGCCCCCAGATCCACCTGCCACCAAGGCGACCGAGACTGCGCGGTATGAAAGCCCCATCGCCCGTTCTTGACACCGTCGACGGCACCGGCGGCGTCAGCGCGCGGACTGATCTGCACGGTCGGCCGGCGGCGTCGAGCCTCCTCCTGGAGCAGCCAGTCGGCCTCCACCTGCTTGCGAAAACGCTCTCGGTCGACAGAGGCGGCCGACAGTGGCGTGCCTGCCGCCACCACAGCTGCCAGGAACGGCAGAACGAAGACGCAGACGTGTCGCATGCCAGTGCCCCTCGACGCTCGAACCTCTCTCACGACAGCCCTGTTCCGTACGACGCTTTCCGCCCACTCAGTATAGGTCATTTCCCTGCCCTTGTGGACGCCTCCGGTGCACGCAGCCTGCGGTCCTTCCGGGGCGAACCCCGCGCCACCCTTGACGCCCGATGGGGGATTCTGATACTCACAGTAGGATCGGTACTTCCGAAACGGGCGTTTCAGTCCTTGCGCGTGGGCGCGGTCGGCGGAATGCCGGATGGCCTTGGCGGGCCAGTGAGATCGTGGAGCGCAAATCATGTGTCATCACCAAGCATGTTCGTGCGGCGGCGGGGGGTTGTCCCGACGGGAGCTTCTGTTGACGGCGGCGGGTGCGGGGGCGATCGGTGGCTACGTCTTGCGCAACGCCTCGGCGGCGGAAGCAGCCATCCCCGCAGATCCCGAACCGCCGGAGCAATGGCCTGACGTCTGCGTGGCCTTCCTCCGGCCGAAGGACAAGTACTGGCTCGGCTGGCCCGGGACGGCCTGGGACGTCAACGCGTGTGACAAGTACGTCAAGAAGAGCCGCGCCCTGATCGAGAAGTTCGGCCAGCAGCTCAAGGTGCGCGTCAGCTTCGAGCCCGAGCCGCTCTACACCTCGGCCGCGATCGACGCATTCATGGCCAAGATCAAGAAGACCAAGCCCAAGGGCGTCGTGCTCATGCCCTTGCACATGAACCAGTGGGCGAACATCAACAAGATCGTCGGGTGCAAACGGCCCACGATCATCTTCGCGCCGCTGGGAACGTGTTTCACGGGCCACATCCAGAAGGTGTCGAAGCAGCCCGGCGTCTACCTGGCATCCTCGGCCGACTTCGAGCTGGGCCCCGTGCGGTTCGGCATGAAGATGATCCGGACCGAGCATGACGTGCGACGCACCCGGATCGCCGTGCTGGCCGGCAACGCGACCAAGGACCTGGTGCTCGAGCCGTTTGGGCTGAAGATCCATCGCATGCCCCGGCGGCGCTTCCCGGAGACGTTCAAGACCCTCCAGGAGACGCCCGAGGTGCTCGCGGTGGCCGACGAGTACCAGAAGGCCGCCGACAAGATCGTGGAGCCCAAGCGGGCCGACCTCGTCAACGCAGCCAAGAACTACGTCGCCAGTCTCAAGATCCTCAAGGAAGAGGGTTGCCAGGGCATCACGATGGACTGCCTCGGGGTGGTGAGAGATCGGGAGGTGCCCTGCCCGCCGTGCATGGCGTGGTCGAAGTTCCTCGACGTGGGGATCACAGCGGTTTGCGAGGCCGACATCAACGCCGTCATGTCCCACACGCTCTGCTGCAAGCTGCTCGACAAGCCCGGCTTCCAGCAGGACCCCGTGCCGGAAACCGTGAACAACACGTTCATCGGCGCCCACTGCGTCTGCGCGACGCGGCTCAATGGATACGACAAGCCGCGCGAGAAGTTCATCCTGCGGAGCCATTCGGAGTCCGACCTTGGCGTATCCTTGCAGGTGATCTGGCCGCCCGGGCAGGTCACCACGATCATGCAATTCGTCGGGCCAGGCAAGATGATTCTGGGCAAGGGCAAGGTGCTGAGGAACTACAATACCCCACCCGCCGGCGGATGTCGGACTTCAGTCGATCTGGCCATTGACGGGCCGGCCGACACCCGCGATACACTGGGCTTCCACCAGCTGTTCATCTTCGGTGACCACGTGCGGGATTTCGAGGCATACGGCCAGATGTACGGAATCGCGACGGAGCACATCTAACGGCGCGCCATGGAGGGCTAAGACGTCATGACCGACGTCTATCAGGCCATTGTCGATCTGATCGAGACGGGGCAGTCTGGCGCGCTGGCCACCGTTGTGGCGAAGGAGGGATCCGGCCCGCAGGTCCCGGGCGCCAAGATGCTGTTCCGCGCGGACGGCTCGATCGTGGGCACAGTGGGTGGCGGCGCGCCGGAGAAGCGCGCTTGTCAGGTCGCCCCCGATGTCATCCGTACGGGCAAGCCCCAGCTGATCACCGTCAATCTCTACGGAAAGGCCGAGTCGGACCAGCAGCCGTGCGGCGGGCGGTTAACCGTCTTTGTCGAGCCGATCACCTCGCCGTCGTCGCTACTCATCTTCGGCGCCGGCCACGTCGGCGCGGCGCTGGCGAAGCTGGCGCCCGGGCTCGGTTTTCGCGTTACCGTCATCGACGAACGTCCGGCCTACGCCAAACTCGACCGACTCGAGGGGGCGAGCCAAGTGGTCGTCGGCATCGGACCTGAGGTCGCCGATCAGCTCGGTGTGAATGAGCGAACCTTCATGGTCATCGTTACGCACGGGCACGCAAACGATGAGAGGGTCCTCCGCTTTGCCGTCGAGTCACCGGCATGTTACGTGGGCATGATGGCCAGCCGCAGGAAGTCCGGCGGGATTTTGGACCGTCTGGCAGCCGATGGCGTGGCCCGCGAGAAGCTCGATCGCGTCCACACGCCCATCGGCCTGGACATCGGCGCCATCACACCGGCCGAGATCGCCGTCAGCATTGCCGCCGAGATGATCCGCCACCGTCATCATCCCCCCGACTGAGTGGCCCATGTGGGCTCCAGAAGGATCTGGATCTCCTGGATAACGGGCGCAGGCTCTTTGGGACGGATGATGCGACCCTTGTCAGAGACATGGACCGTCGTGCTGTCGTAGACCGGCGCGGTCCCGTCGCCCAACCGCAGCGAGCCCTGGCGGGCCCCGAAAGCCAGGTGGCGCATCGGGCAGGTCCCGGGGGCCGGAGGTTCGGCCTCCCCCTTGGCGGGACGCTTTGCCTTCGCCTTCTCGGGCGATGCAGGCAGCTCCGGCTTCGGTCCCTTGCCATCCATCACCGGGAGCGGCCCGATCGCGTCGATGAGCTTCTGGAGGTCGATGGCGAAGTGGCTGGTCGGTGCCTCTTGCTCCTTCTGGCCTCTGGGCTTCGGCTTGATTCCCTTCCGCTTTCCCAGTTCCGCGAGCCGCTTTCTCAGCTCGGCCGACTGCTTGTCATCCCCCGACGCTTTGCCGGCCTGACCCTCGTCCTGCTTCGCCGTCGGCGCCTTGCCCGTGCCCACGACGTTTTCGCCCAACTTGACCTCGATGGCTCTGTCCTTCTTGACGACAATCTCGAGTAGACCAGGCTCCACGCCCACCACCTGCCGGTGCCACGCCAGCCCCACCATCGTGGCGGCGCGCTCCTTGTCCTTCGGATCGCTCTTCGGATCGAACTGCAGCGTGTAGCTCGGGACGAGCACGTCGCAGAGGATCACACCGTGGTACTTGCCGGCGATTCTGGCGCCGCGCTGTCTGTCGTAGCCGGTCAGCTTTCCCTTGAGCACCTCCGCCCCCTTGGCGGCGTCGGCGGCGGTGCGCTCACCTTCTGCGAAGCCCAGAATGGCGCTGATGCCCTTGCGGGCGGCGTCGGCCGACTGGGGATTGGCGCTCAACCAGAGGCGCGCCAACACCTCCCAATCGAGTCGCCGCTTGAAAGCCAGGCCCAGACGCCACTTGTCGGCATCGGTCGCGTCGCCGATCAGCTTGCCCAGCACGCCGGCCACGCTGGCGTGGAGGGCCGGCTCGTTGTGATCGCGGACGACGCCCATCGCCAGGCGAAGCGGCGCAAAACGGGAAGGCTGACCCGGCACCAAAGAAGGCGGAGACCGGCTCGACTTGTCGCGCACCGCGTCGATCATCTCGACGCACTTGCTCGCATCGGCGGACTTGAGGTGCGCCAGGACCAGCTCAGACCGACCTGCCCGCAGCAAGGCCGCCGCGATGTCGCAATGGCCCGCGGAGACCTTGGGGTCCTTCAACCCGCCCACCAGGAACGTCTCGATCACCCCCACAGGCTCGGCCGGGGTTTCCGCCCCGGGGGCCTGAGCAGGCTGCTTCGACTTTGCCTTCGGCGGCCTCCTCTTCTTGCCCGCCGCGGGCTTCTCCTCAGTAGGCGCGTCCTGCCCGGCATCGCTCGGTTGCGTCAAACTCGGCAGGCGATTGGGCATCCACCGCTCGGCGATCAGCCCGTAAATGGCGGCTCGGGCGTTCTCCGAGACAAGCTCGTCGGTCATGTCGGCCAACCACTGCTCCATCACGGGGGCCTCCATGACGTCGTCGAGCACGCAGCGCCGAAGCATGTTGATCGACTCGGCCTGCTCATCGGGGGCGTCCCGGAGCGCCGGCACGACGGCCATCAACGGCTCGTCGACAGCAGTGGCGCGTAGGGGATGGCCAGCCTTGGCCATGGTCTCGGCAACCTTCGTCAAGCCCGACAGCAGCGCCGCGTTGGCATCATCCCCTTCGTTGGCCAACAGGCCCGATATGACCACACGCACCGTTTGGTGCTTCACAGGGGTGTCGGGCGCTTCGGCCAGCGCGTCGACCACCTTGAGGCCCACGGCGCCGTTCGGCCGACCCAGAAGCCTGACGGCCTGTCGGGTGCCGTCCTTCAGCGCCAACGCGACGGCCCTCATGGACGTCTCCTCGTCCTCCACGCACGTCAACGCCCCCAGCAGATGCCAAGCGCCCTCCGGAGCCGCCGACTCGAGCAAGCCCACCGGCTCATAAGGTTCGATCTCCTTGGCCTTCTGGTCCCGGGCTTTTGGGCGTTTCTGGCCTGTGCTGCGGGGCGGGCGGTTGCCGGCAGGACGGCGACCGGGGTAGCTGCGCTTGGCGTCAGACGTCGACGCGCCCTCAGACGATGCCGGCTCCTTGGCGGCGCCCTCGAGCTCGGCCGCGATCAGCTCCAGCAAGGCCTTAGCCGCCTCGGCATGCTCTGCGTCCGCCATCAGGTCCTCGATTTCCTCCGAGAGGCCCTCCGCGGCGGCCCACAAGATCTCCTCCCAAGCCAGCTCCTGCGTCTCCTCGTCGCGGCTGGTCAAGGCGTCGAGCAGCGCGCCTTCAATCAGCTGGGTCCGTTCATCGACGGTGTCCTCCCGCGACGCCTTTCGCGATCTCTTGGCGCCCCCGCCCCCGCTGTGCAGCTCGACCAACCGAGCAACCGCCAGCCGAGAGAGTGCGGCGGTTTGATGGTTGGCGAACTCGGCCACGGTCCTGAGGGTCTCCAGCTCGTCCTCGCCTTTTGACGCACTGCCGGACTGCTTGGGTCTTTGACGCGAACGGCCTCTGCCGGACGCCTTGGTGTCCTGCCCCAGAGCATAGATCAACCGGAGATCGATCAAGACCTCCTCGCCCGGATTGGCGCGTGCCGTGACGGAGCTCGCGTCCACAGGCAGCTCCACCAGAACGGCCGCCCATCCGCTGGCGGGCTCACCCTCCTTGAGCTGGCGCCCGCTCCTGCGCGATTTCGTGTCTTCAGACGCACCTTCCTGGGTGGCTTCATCGGCGCTCGCCTCGTCGGTCTCCTCCTCTTCGTCCAACTTCCTCATGTAGCCGGGCGTCTTGCGGGAGGAGCGACGGTCGTCATCGTCGCCTGCTCGCTTCTTCGCTGTGGACCGCCGGGCGGGCGATCTCGTTCGCCGCCGGGACGATCCGCGACTGTAGCTTGACCCCCGGCTCCGACCCCGCCCGCGACTGCCCGTCATCCCGCGACTCGATCTTCCCGTCATCCGACGACTCGATTTCGCGGTCCGGGACTTGTCGCTTTCGGACGAGGACTTGGACCCGCCTTGGAACTTGACCATCAAGCAGTCTTCCTCTTCATCCTCGTAGACGGTCATCCTGTCGTACAGCGGCGATCCGTCCACCGGTTGGAGGTCGACAGACTCCTCTTCTTGCTCGGCTTGATCTCGATCCTTGGCCGGCCTGCGCGATGACGAGGACCGCCCTCCCCCGCCCTGCTTCTCCTCGAGCGGAACCAGCCCCCGGACGCGCGGCCTTCCCTCATCCGATTTGAACTTGACGGTGAGACGCGTGATGCGGTAGGGCTCATCCCCGGCTTCATAGCGGAACGGCACCAGGACGAAGTACCCGCTGCCGCGCGGTTCGATCTCCTCGTCACCGTCTTTATAGCTGTCGTAGATCAAAGGCTCCTTCAGGGCCATCTGCAGGTCGATCTCAACCGGCAGCTGGTCCTGATCGTCCAAGGTGGCCTCATCCGCATCGTCGTCCCGCTCGCTAGCGGCAGGCTTGTCGGCATCCTTGGCTTGTTCTCCCTCGGGCTCCTCCGGCGTTTCCGCGGCGGGTGCTCCGGCGGGCTGCGCCGCCGGCGCTTTCTCCTCGGGCTCGGGCTTCGGCTTCGCTTCCCCTTCCTCACCTTCCTTGAGGATGGACTTGATCTGGCTGCGGCGCAGGGTCCTGGTCCGCGTGACACCAAATTGCTTGATCTTGACCTTGATCTTGTCCTTCGTCTGGCTGACGATCTCGCCCTGGATCTTCTGGCCGTCCTTGAGGATGATGACCTCGGCCCAGGCACCCGTCGCCAGGCCCAGGATTCCCACCGTCACCCACGCCACCGCCCAGTGTCTGTGGCCACACATGACTCGCTCCTGGGGGAACACACCGATCCGCCCGAATGACATCGCGTCGGCCCGCCGCCAACGCGAGCCAAGCCGTCTCCATTCTAGCGCACTTCGTGAGGACCAACAACCTGCTTGGCCCAGGCCTGGCGGGGCACGTGCGTCGTGGAGCGTGAATGCCACGTTTCGCCTGAGGCCCAAGACGAGGCGCCCCAACCTTGTCCGTGCCGTCGGCGCGCGGTACAACCTTGCAGCACCGCCGAGCTTCAACGCTACGAGGATTCCTCAACTTGCCTCAGGAGGCCAGAACGTGAATCGCACAGCGACATGGGCATGCGTCCTCGCGGCTGTGACCGCACAAGCGCTCCGTGCTGAGCAGCCAACCAAGACCGAGGGCAAGGCAGACGCCGATCTGAACGTCTACGAGATCGACCCGATTCGCATGGACATCTTCGACCACTGGCGGACGATCGGGCGAACGAAGATGCACTTCCTGATCTGGTCGGCGTTCGAGCCGGGCCGACGGATGATCGAGCTGTGGATCGAGCCCAGCAAGGCCGGCCAGATGGTCCACGGCGTCGAGCGCCGTGGGCTCAAGCTGCCCCTGCCCAAAGCGGTGCGGTTCCGCGTCTGGACCAACGTGACGTACCTGTGGGTGGTGCTGGGCGACAGGCAGGGACGCCGGGTCAGCAGTCAGATTCCGTTGGCGGGGCTGCGGCCTTGTCAATGGTGCGACATCGAGCTGCCCCTCGATAGGACCGTGCCGATGGGCGTGGGGGCCGAACGGATCGGGGAGCTGAACTTGATCGCGTTTCTGACGCGCGAGTCGGCCGGCGAGCACGAGGAAACCACGATTCGGATGTGCTTCAGCAAGCTGGAAGCGGTCTATCCCAAGGGCGTCGGTCCGACGAACCCGACGTTCACCAAGCAGGACCTGGCCAAGATGCTCGAGCCGCTGCCGGACATGATCGACCAGGTCGACCGGCTCATGACCCAGGCCAGGGACAAGGGCATCGACGTCCGCTATCCGGCGGTTTCGCAGGCGGTGCTGCACCGCTACCGCGGCGAAGTGAACGCCATGTACCGCGACAAGGACCCGTTCATCGCGAAACGGACGGCGCGCTTCCTGCTCGAATGCGCGGAGCGGACCAAACGCGAGCTGCAGGAGACGATCGAGCACCCCGATCAGGCCATCCGCGTCCCGGACGTGCCGCTCAAAAGCCTCCGGTGTCGGGAGGGCACGTTCCACAGCGGCGATCGGCCGGTGATTCTGGCGGGGGTGTGCGGCTGGTTCGGGCCCGGCTACTTCAAGCAGCTCTCCGCAATGGGCTATACCGCCTTGAGTATCGAAATCGGCCCGCGCTCGACGCTACCGAGCGAGAACGAGACCAAGCCCGAAGGCGTCAACAGCATTAAGGCCGTCTTAGACGCCGCTACCCAACACAACGTCGTCTGCGACCTGCTGGTCTCGCCGCACTACTTCCCGGACTGGGCCCGGAAGAAGTGGCCCGGCACGGACGCGACCGGGTGGCGTCAGAAAACCAACCCCTTCATGCCGTGGACGATCACGGATCCGCACTTCCGCGAGGTGATCGCCAAGCACCTATCGGTGCTGATCCCGCGGGTTCGCGAGCACCCCGCCCTGCTCAGCTACGACCTGATCAACGAGGCGTGGTACCGGCTGATCCCAGACTTTCCGGCCAAGCAGTGGGCGGCGTTCCGCAAGGCGAATGTCCGATCAGGCCGCCGACGGGCGGCCGGACGGACGGGCAACCAAAGGATGGACGAGTGGCAAGCGCTCAGCCGGATGGGCACGGAGAACGTGACGGAGTTTCTGCGATGGTACATCGGTGAGCTTCACAAGCATGACAAGGTCCATCCAGTACACATCAAGGCGATCGACACGGTGGACGTGTTGAGCGTCGACCGCGAGGCGGTCGGCGAGGTGCTGACGGCCAACGGGATGGACGCCATGCCGTCGTGGCCCGACTGGACGGGGCAGCTCGGTGCCGATTTCGCCTGGCCGTTCCTGCGGCACGACTTCCACCGGTCGCTCCAACCCGACCACCCGATCCTGGACGGGGAATACCACATCAGCAGCGGCCCGTTTTCGATCCCAGCGAATTACTTCGTAGCGGCGTTGTGGGGGCTGGCCCTCCATGGACGCGACATGACCGCCTGCTGGGTCTGCGATCGCGTCGACGACGTGAGCATCTACTGGCACGCGTGCGGCGTCGAGGCCCTGGGACGGTCGGCGCTGGACTTCGTCCGACTCGCGCCGGAGATTCACGCCTTCCAGCGTCAGCACGGGCCGCTGGCCCTGTACTACGGCGGCACGAAGACGAGCGACGCCTACCGCGCGTGCCTGTTCCAGGACCTGGACGTTGCTGTCGTCACAGACAAGCGGATCCGCGCGGGGCGGCTGGCCGACTCCCGGGTTCTGGTCATCCCGTTCCAAAGCGGCCTGGCCAAGGACCTGCAGGACCGCGTCACCGCGTTTCAGAAGCGCGGCGGGCAGGTCGTCCGATGCCCCGCCGGCGTTGGCGTCCGGAACCTATGGCGGAACGTCCACCGTGCAGTCGAGCGCGCCAAGCTGCCGCGGCTCGTGCGGACCGATCAATGGGGCGTCGAGTGCCGCAGCCTGGAACTGGGACAGCGCAGGCTCTTCTACGTGCTGAACCACCGCCGCAAGCCAACAGATGTGCACTGCAAGTCCGACTGGCCATTGGCAAACGCGGTGGACCTCCGAACGCAGGCCCGGTTCGACGCCGCCCAGTTCCGCATGGCGCCCCTCGAGATCCGCCTGGTCGAGGTGCCGTAGGACGCATGGCCCACTCGCAACAGGGACGCCGACCATCGTCGCGCCGTCCCGCGGACGTGTTGACTTCGCGGTGGGCGCGTCGCTTGACACTGCCGTTGGCGGCCGATAGGTTTGAGAGCCAACTGGAAGCGAGGAAGCCATGGACGTCCGAGTGGATCTGGCTCGGATCATCATCTCCGAGACAAGCGACCAGCAGGTCATCGTGCTGAAAGAGCGCAATGGCGAGCGGCAGTTCCCCATCGTCATCGGCAGCTATGAGGCCTACGCGATCGACCGGCGCCTGAAGGGGTTCGAGCATCCCCGCCCGCTGACGCACGACCTGATGGCCAACGTGATCGAGTCCATGCACGGCGACTTGGAGCGGATCGTGGTCTGCGACCTCCGCCAGGGAACGTTCTACGCCCAGTTGATTATCCGACTCGACGGCGAACTGATCGAGGTGGACGCGCGTCCCTCCGACGCCATTGCGCTGGGTGTGGCGATGGAGACGCCCATCTTCGTCGCCGAGCACGTTCTTCGTGAAGTGACTTCCTGACCCTTCGTTTGCCACGCAGTCCCGATGGGCTGTGCGCCTTGGCGGTTCGACGATGACACTGTCCCCATCGCTGACACATACAGAGGGGTTCGTGCGACGGATACGGTGCGAACGGGACACCTGGTTTGCGCCGGACGAACCAATGGTGGTCGTCCGCGCGCCGGCCCGGTTGGACGTCATGGGGGGAATCGCCGACTACACGGGTTCGCTCGTGCTCGAGATGCCCTTGGAGCGATCCGTGGTCATGGGCATCCAGGCCCGTGACGACCAGCAGGTGGTGCTCCATTCGCTGGCCTGGGAGCGTCCAGGAGAACACGCCGAATGCCGCTGGCCGCTCGCGCGGCTCTACGACGACCAGGGCGGGCAGGTCCAGCGCCGGCATTTCGCCGAATCGTTCGATGGGGACGGATCGGAATGGGCGAAGTACCTGGCGGGCGTGTTCTACATGGTGTTGGAAGCGGGAGCGGCCGCTCACTTCGCAGGTGGCGCGACGATCGTGTTCGATTCGACGGCCACGCCCCGGGCGGGCATCGGCTCGTCGGCTGCATTAGAGGTGGCCACGTACCAGGCCCTGGCGGGGTTGTATCAGATCTCGCTCGACCCGCTCGAAGCGGCACAGATCTGCCAACGGGCCGAGAATCACATCGTCGGTGCGCCCTGCGGGATCATGGACCAGGTCACCAGCCTGGTCGGGCAGCCCGACACCCTCCTTCAGCTACGCTGCCAGCCACACGAAATGCTGCCGGCCCTGCCGCTCCCCGAGGGCGTGACCGTCGTCGGCGTCAACTCCGGCGTGAAACATCGCGTCAGCGGGATGCGATATGCGCAGACGCGCGTGGCCGCGTTCATGGGGCATCGCATGATCGTCGACTCCCTGGCGCGCAACGGCGCGTCGGGCGATCTGACGCGAGGGTACCTGGCCAACGTCCAGCCGGAGGAGTACGTCGAACGCTTTCGGGACCTTCTGCCGACCAAGATGCGCGGGTGGGACTTCCTTGAGCGCTACGGCGAGACGGCCGACCCGATCACGCACGTCGACCCCGAGGTCGTCTACAAGGTCCGATCGCGAACCGAGCATCACATCTACGAGAACCGTCGCGTCCACCAGTACGCGAACCGGCTGGCCCGGGCCCGTCGAACCGGTCAGAAGGACGCCCTGATCGAGGCCGGCGAACTGATGTATGCCTCCCACTGGAGCTACGGCCAGCGGTGCGGGCTGGGCTGTCCCGAGACCGAGCTGCTCAGCAACCTGGTGCGTCAGCGAGGTCCGGATCAGGGATTCTACGGGGCGAAGATCAGCGGGGGCGGCGCCGGCGGAACCGTGGTGATCCTGATGGACGACGCCGAGGAGAACCACGCCGCCGTCGATCAGATCATGCAGGACTACCAAGAGCGGACCGGCCGGCAGGCCGAGTGTTTTCGGGGCAGCTCCCCCGGCGCGGTCGCGTCCGGGGTCTGTCGGATCGAGTAGGCACGCGTCGATAGGCCTTTCGGCGCCCCCCAACACCCCGAACCGCTGGCGGAATGGATCGCCGTGCCCTAGTATGGCGTGGCATCCAAATTGGCAGGGGATGCGGGCATCCCCCGGTTGAGGACGAGAGGCTTACGCTAGGGAGCATGTGTATGGCGCGCAAGAAGGTGCTGGTCTTGCTCGGCGGAGGGTACCACGCGTTCGACGAATGCGGCCGGACTCTGGAGGCGTTCCTGAAGGCCACGGGGCGATTCGACGTAACGTGCACGACGGACCGTGACGCGCTGGCCTCGCTACGCCGCCGCAGATACGCCGCACTCTTGGTCTTCGCACAGGGCGGACAGCTTACGGCGAAACAGGAAAAGGGCGTCGTCGACTTCGTGGAGCGTGGCGGCGGGCTGGTGGGCATTCATTGCGCCAGCGATTCGTTCACGAAGAACAAGGGCTACATGCAACTGATCGGAAGCCAGTTCATCGATCACGGTGCGGTCGTGCCTTTCGACGTAACGGTCAGCAACGAGGATCACCCCTTGGCGGCGCGCGTCCAGAAGTCCCGCATCACCGACGAGCTGTACATTCTCAAGCAGCACGCCGACTTCGAGCCGTACCTCCAGGCCTACTGGCAGAACGTCGCCCATCCGATGGCCTACACGCGAACCCAGGGCGACGGTCGGGTGGGTTACCTGGCGTTGGGGCACGGCGTCGAGGCGTTCAACCACCCGACCTTCCAGTCGCAGGTCATCCGACAGCTCAGGTGGGTATCCGGTGAGACGGAGGTCTTCGATCGCGTGATCGGCTGCGGCATCGTCGGGTACGGCGGTGCCTTCAACATGGGCAAGCTCCACGCCGAGGCCATCAACGCATGTCAAGGCCTGGAGACCGTGGCGGTCTGCGACGTCGACGAGTCCCGGTTGGAGCTGGCCGAGGAGGACTTCCCGGGCGTCAAGACCTACAGCCGGATCGACAGAATGCTCGAGGATGACGAGGTCGAGCTGTGCGTCCTGGTTACGCCGCACAACACGCACGCGCCGCTCGCCATCCAATGCGGCAAGGCGGGCAGACACGTGGTCTGCGAGAAGCCCTTCTGTCTGACGATCAAGGAAGCGACCGACATGATCCGGGCGGCCAAGCGGTCCGGCACGGTCTGCTCGGTCTTCCACAACCGCCGGCGGGACGCCGACTTCCTGACCATCAAGGGGCTAATCGACGCCGGCGCCATCGGCGAGGTCTACCAGGTTGAGGCCAACGCCGGCGGGTACGGCTATCCCGGTGATTGGTGGCGGAGCAACAAGACCATCAGCGGCGGCGCCTTCTATGATTGGGGCGCCCACTTCATCGACTGGATCCTCAACCTGGTGCCGCGGCGCGTCGAGAGCGTCTACGGGTTCTTCCCGCCCAAGCGAGTCTGGCATCACGTGACCAACGAGGATCACTGCTGGGCGGCCATCCGGTTCGACGGCGGGGTGCTGGCCACGTTCGAGCAGTCGAGCATCGCCGCCGTGGGCAAGGCCAAGTGGCGGATCCTCGGTACGCGCGGCGGCATCACGATGGGCGAAAACGACACGATCAAGCTCGTGCAGATCGAGACCGACGGGCGGCGGGTCGAAAGCACCGTGCCCTACGTCGAGGGCGACTGGCACGGGTACTACCGCGCGATGGCCGATCACCTGATCCTCGGGGATCCGCTGGAGGTGACCCCCGAGTCCGCCCGGCGGGTCATCGGCGTGCTAAGCCTGGCCGAGCAGTCCAGCGCCAAGGGTAGGCCGCTGGCGATGCCTTACGAGGATGAACTGTTCGGCCCGAAGAAAAAGTAGGCAAGCCGATCGCCGGCCGTCTCGGTTCAGGATCCACACGCGATCTGGTGGAAGTTGCGGACGATCGCTGACGCTTGTCGAGCCAGGTCCGCCTCGTGCTCGTCGAACGTCGCGGTGATTCCCGCAATGGCCTGCTCGTCGAGGTCCCCGCGTTCCTCGGGAGCGATCTCCATCCACAGATCCAGCAACCTGCGGTCGAGTTCGACATGAAACTGCAGGCCATAGGCCCGCCGGCCCACGCGGATCGCCTGATTGGCGACCGCCGATGAGCGGGCCAGCAACTCACCCGCCGCCGGCACGTCGAACGTGTCGCCGTGCCACTGAAACACCCGCATCGTCGAACCGACACCGGCGAACAGCGGATCGTCTCGACCTGCAGCGGTCAGCTTGACCTCGCCCCATCCGAACTCCTCGACGGGTGCTCGATAGACCTTGGCGTCGGCCGCCTTGGCCAGCAGCTGGGCGCCGAGGCAGACGCCCATGACCGGCACGTCGCCGGCCAAGGCCTGGCGGAGGAGCACGTCCTCCTGTCGTAGATAGGGATGCTCCTGCTCCTGGTAAGCGTTCATCGGCCCGCCCATCACGACGAGGATGTCCACGCCGTCAAGCGCATCGGGCAGGGCTTGGCCCTGCTCAACGTCGATCACCTCCACGTTCACACCGAAGTCCCGAAGCAGCGGTGCGAACAGGCCAGGCCCTTCACAACTGACGTGAACGATGATGATTGCGTTCATGATGGCTCGTCTCGATCGGCTCGCCGCCCGCCAATCGGGGATCCCAACGCGCTTGCGCCCACGGGGACGACCCTGTAGCATGAGGCGGATATACTACGCCGAGCGGTCTGGTCCACTCGGACGCACCGCGCGGCGGCGGGATTCTAGATCGACTGCCCGCAAGAGGCAAATCGTGGCCCAAACCGATGCCAGCCCATCGAGCCCGTCCCTGGCGCGTGTCCTTGGCGTCGTCCTGATCGCAGGTGTGGTGGTACAGGCGGCGTTCGTGGCGATGGCGGTGCGCGCGACGGGCCGCGTCGACGGGTTTGCCCTTCGAAGCGTCGATGGTCAGGAGTTCATGTGTCTTGCGCAGAATCTCGCGCAGCATGGGATCTTCAGTCAGGACGACAAGAGCCCGTTTCACCCGGACACGTGGCGGTGTCCGGGCTACCCACTGCTGCTGGCGGGATGCGTTCGCCTCTTGGGCAACGGGACCATCGGGCCGATCCTCGTCCAGCAGGGGCTGGCCGTGCTCAGCGTCGGGTTGCTGGTGAGCATCGCCTCGCGTTGGATGTCGACGCGTCGGGCGGGCGTGGTCGGCGCGCTGTGGCTGCTCGATCCATACCGCGGGTACTACGCCCTCTGGATCCTTAGTGTGACCTGGTTCGTTGCGCTGCTGTTGTTGGCCGTCTGGATCTGGCAGCGGGGGTGGAAAGGGACGCGAAGCCCGTGGCTGGCGGGGGCGCTCGGCGCCGTCGTAGGCCTGGCGGTCCTGACCCGCCCGATCGGGATGGTGTTGGTGCCCGTGGTCGTGCTGGGGACCTTGGCCGGCGGCGGGGGGACGCGGCATCGGCTCGGGCGGACGCTTGCTTGTCTCGTGGGCCTGTCCCTCCTCCTCGGTCCGTGGCTGATCCGCAACCGACTGGTCGCCGGCCGGTTCGCGCTGTCGCACCAGACGGGAACCGTGCTGACGTACTACAAAGCCGCAGAGATCGTGCTGTGGGCCGAGGACCGCGCCAATGAGCGCTATGACGAAGACGCCGTCCACGACGTGTGGGACCGGTTCGACCAACGCCTTCGTGAGCGCTGGTCCGCCCAGCACGGACCATTGACGCCTGAGGCCCGGCGGGACATCGCTTGGCCCCAGGTGGCCTGGGGACGGGTCCGCGCCGTCGACCCGCTCCTCTTAGATCGCCAGACGCTTCGTGTGGGGCTCACCGTATTGGCCGAGCATCCGGTCGCGACGGCATCGTGCTGGCTGTGGCGGTGCGGCTCGATCCTGACGTTCCCGCTCGGCCTGGCGATCTGGCCGCCCGACGCCGCTGATGCCCTGCCATTTGCCGGCATGCTGCCGAACCTATCCATCACGTCACGACGGGGATTGGCGGCGCTGCTGGCGGCTCCGTTCGTGGTGCTGGCGATCGTCGCAGGCTGTCGGGCGATTGTGTCGATCCGATCCGATCGATTCGCCCACGTGCTGGCCTGTGCCCTGCCGCTTCTGGCGCTGCTGCTGGCGACGTCGCCTCAGCTTGACCCGCGTTTCCGAGTCCCCATGATCCCCTTCCTGCTCCTGATGGCGGCGATCCGCGGGCCGAGGCGCTTGTGCCGCAGCAAGTATCTATAGTCGCGGCCAACACGGTGCCATCGGTTCCAGATCTGCATCCGCCGACCGTTGACCGCGTCAATCGGGATGAGCACCAACCCGTCACCAGGCTGCGAGACGAGGACGTTGCGCAGCTTGAGATCCCAGTGGCACAGCCCCCCGGCGTGCATCTTGCGGATCATGTCGATCAGCCCCTCGGCCAGGCGCTCCAGCAGGTCATCGTCCGGAGGGTTCTCGGGATCGTCCAACACTTCCTCCAACGACCTGGACGCGGGCACTTCGCGGGTGATCAGGAAACTGCCCGTGACGCCCACCGAACTCATTCGCGTCGCCGCGACGATCGTCTCGGGCTGGTCCAGGCCCAGCTGCGCCATTCGCACCGAGCTGACCCATTCACGATAGGCCCGACTGCCGCCGAAGCGATACCGGATGATCGGCCAGGGATAGTCATAGCGCTTGATGTAGACGGGCCCGATGCCCTCGATCGTGTCCCGAACCAGCGACCCGTACCGCCGAGCACCGATACTCCTGCCCCCGGTCCAGCCGAAGACGGTCTCTGCGTCGTCCAAACGGTGCGCCGAGATCGCATCGGCGAAATCCGCGTTGCGGTGATGGATCTTCAGCGTGGCCATGGCGTCTCGCTCAACCCGCGTGATCTTCCCACGCGCGGTTCATCGCCTCCAGATCTGCCCTCAACCGATCGTATTCGGCACGGAGACCCCGCGCCCGGTCCGGATCGCGGTAGACGTCCTCATCGGTAAAGCTGTGCTCCAGGACGGCGATCCGTTCTTCGGTCTTGATGATCTCCGCCTCCAGGTCATGGAGCGACTTGCGGGCCCAGATCGAATCGGCGGAGCGCTTGGACGAAGCCCGGGCGGGCTGCCCCCGCCGCGGCCTGCGCCTTGTCTGGACACCGGCCCCCGCCTGGGCGTCGGCCGCAGCTCGTTTGGCCTCCGCTTCTTCTTGACGTCGGACGTAGTCGCTGTAGTTGCCCGGGTGCACGTCCTGCCGTCCGTCTCCATGGATGAGCACCAGCCGATCGATGACCCGGTCGAGCAGATACCGATCATGGCTGACCAGGATGACCGTCCCTTCGAAACGCCGCAGGGCCTCCTCGAGCACCTCCTTGCTGGGAATGTCGAGATGGTTCGTCGGCTCGTCGAGAACCAAGACATGCGGGGCCATCCAGACGAGCATAGCCAGCAAGACGCGGCTCTGCTCTCCGCCCGACAGGTCGCCGATCCGCTTGAAGACGTCGTCTCCAGAGAACAGGAAGCTGCCCAGATACGACCGGACCTGCTGCTCGGAACACTCCGGCCGGAGCGCCGCCAGCTCTTCGACGACAATGGCGTCCAGATCCAAGGCCTCGTGCTCCTGGTCGTAGTAGCCGATCGTCAGGTTCTCGTACAGGCGGACCTGGCCGGCGTCCGGCTGGACCTGGCCCATGGCCATCTTCAGCAGTGTGGTCTTGCCCGAGCCGTTCGGCCCCATGATGCCGACCTTCTGGCCCCGATAGACCTCCAAGTCAAGCCCGTTCAGCAAGACGCGCTCGCCGTATCGCTTGCTGGCGTTCTCGCAGCGGAGGACCATCTCGCCGCCGCGACCGGCCCCGCCGAAATCCAGCCGCATGCGCTTCTGTACCGCCTGCGGCTTGGTGAGAATCTTGCCGTCGCGCTCCATTCGATCGATGTACCACTGCCGGCCCCGCGCCTGCTTGGCGGTGGCCTTGACCGACTTCGTTCGGGCGATGTACTCCTGCTGATGCTTTAGCCATGTCTGCTGCTTGGTGTACTCGCGGACGCCCTGGAGCAATCGGACACGCTTGGCCTCCGCATAGTGCGAGTAGCTGCACCCGTAGGTGGCCACCCCGCGATCCTCGACCTCGATGATCTTGCCGACCACCCGGTCGAGCAGATACCGGTCGTGCGAGACGATCACCACGCTGCCCATGTACCCCGCCAGCCACTTCTCCAGCCAGTTGGTGGCCTCGATGTCGAGGTGATTCGTCGGCTCGTCGAGCAGGAGCAGGTCCGTATCCTGCAAGAGCAGCCGGGCCAGCGCGGCACGGCACTTCTGACCGCCCGACAGCGCCGAGACCGGCAGGTCGTAATCGCGCGGCTCGAACCCCAACCCACCGAGGACCTCGTTGACGCGGGTCTGGTAGCCATAGCCCCCGGCGGCCTCGAACCGGGCGCGGACCTGGTCATAGGCCGCCATGATCCCGTCCAACTCCTCGGAGTCGTGCTGGCGAGCCATCTCCTCGGACAGCTCGTGCATCCGCGTCTCGAGCTGCCGGACGCGGTCGAAGACGGCGCCGACCTCGGCGATCAGGCTGGCGTCGGCTTCCAGCTCGGGCTCCTGGGCCAGATAGCCGACCCGCAGGTTCCGCGCCTTGGTGACCACACCCACGTCGGGGCGGACCTCACCCAAGATCAACCTGAAGATCGAGGTCTTGCCGACCCCGTTGGCGCCGATCAGACCGACCTTCTCGCCGCGTTGGACGTCCAACGTGACGTGTTCCAAGACCACCTTGGGGCCGTAGATCTTCGTGATGTCCCGCAGACTCACCAGGGCCATGACATCCCCATGCCCGACGTCCAGCGCCGAAACGAACCATTGTACGGACCCCATCGGGGAAAATCGTCTGGCAGCGGGCAGAAAATCCGGCTGCGCCTTCATCCGGCAAATCGTGGCGTCGTCCTCGGATCCGCACGACGTCGCCCGAGCCGCGGGATTCATCCCGCGCGGTCCAGACGCCACGCGGGATGAACCCCGCAGCTCGGGTCTGGCGCGAGTGGGTCCGATAACCCCCGGCATACGACTTCCTTCGTTATCGCACCTAAAGTCTCGCCCGCAAGGTCCGATCATAGGGGTAGGCGGGTTATCGGTACGTGTTCTGCGCGGACACGGGCCCCTGGTTCGGTCCGCGTGGCGGAGATCCCTCGTGCACGACGTCCTCGAGGCCAAGCCGACGATCCTGGACGGCGACCTGACCGTCAGCATGCGCAACGTCTGCATGATGCACACCCTCGAACGGATCGCCGAGCGGTTCAACGAGGCCGGCGTCCCGCTCCTGGTGCTGAAGGGAGCGGCGTTGAACCTCGTCTTGTACGAGCGGCCTGACGAGCGGCCCATGGGCGATCTGGACCTCCTGGTCAAGCTGGAGGACCTGGACCGCGCGCTCGAGCTGTCCGCAGCGCTCGGCTGTGTGCGCGGCGAGCCGCTGGTTCGCGAAGACTTCTTCCCCCGGTTCTACTATGAGACGGAGTTCAAGCTCGGCGACATCCGACCCGTCAGGATCGATCTGCACGTCCGTCCGTTCCGGCCGCTGAGGTACGCACGGGTGGTTCCGCCACAGGCCCTGTGGGATCGGGCACACCCCGTACAAATCGGCCGCGCGACCGTGCTCGTACCCTCGGCGGAGGAGATGCTCATCCACCTGGCCGCCCATTCCGCCGTTCACGGCAATGGGCGACGGCTATGGTTGGAGGACATCAAACGTTGGGCCGAGGCTCGACGAGACGACATCGACTGGGATCGATTCGCCAACACCGCCAAGGCGTGGGGCCTGACGCTGCCTACGCTGGAGGGCATCAGCGAAACGGAATCCAGGCTCGGACCCGTGTGTCCCCCTGACGTCATGCGACGGCTGTCGAGGCAGCGTATGGGCTGGCGGGATCGACTGGCGTTGGCCCAGGCGCCGCGCGACGCTTCTCACCCGGTCGCCCATGTCGCGGTGGACTTCATCTGCACGCCCGGGTGGGCGTTCACGCTGGCGTATCTGTGGGCGATGGTCGTCCCCGGTCGTGAACACATGGGTCAGTGGTATGTCGAGCGGCACCGGGGATGGCTCTTCTGCGCCCATGCGCTGCGACTCCTCTGGCCGATCCTGGGCCGAATCCCTCGCATCTGCGACCGGTTCTCGAAGATCAGAACCCGAGACATGGGCGAGAAGGGAACCGGCATCTTCGCCAAGCAGGACATCGAGGCGAGCGAAGTCATCGCACGCTGTCGCGGGAAGGTCGTCTCGAACCGGACCGAGACCCCCGGATGGGCTGAAACGCGGTTCGGCCGGACGAAGCGGTACGAGCTGACCGGCAAGCTCCGGTTCTTGGGCCATTCGGATCGGCCCAACGCGAGACTGTCGGGTCGCGAGTTGATCGCGCTCGAGCCGATCTCAGCCCGGGAAGAAATCACGATCGAAAGAGGGGGTCGGGAGTCTTTTCCGGACTAGGAGACCGACGCGTTGAGCAACAGACCAGTACCAGAGGCCAAGCCGGACGAACGCAAGGGCGATGGGGCCACAGACGCTCGGCCCGCCCAGACCCGTCGTTCGTTCCTGGGCAAGAGTGGTAGGAAGGCGCTCTATCTGACGCCCGTCATCCTGTCTCTGACGGCGAGACAGGCCAAGGCCGCGTCTGTATCGATCACGCCCGGTTGAGCGTCCAAGATCGCCGCCACCGCAAGTGCCTCGACAGGAGCCACTCTCGTGAAGCCCACGCATCCCCCCCATTGGACGAGCCGGCAGGCCACGATCGTCATACCACGCCGGCGCGGGGACCTGATCGCCGAGGAATTGGACGACGAGGTGATCCTGTTGGACCCGCAAGACGGCGCGACGCACCGGCTGAACGCTACCGCGCTGGACGTCTGGCGGCGGTGCGACGGTCAGGCGACCACGCGCGAAGTAGCCGCCGAGCTCACGCAGACCTATGAGGTGACGTTCGAGACCGCGCTCGACCACGTCGATCAGCTGCTCGTCTCCTTTGCCGAACTGGGCATGCTCGAGGACCCATGCAACTGACCCACACCACACGCGACCAGGCCATGCCCCGTCCGAAGAGCGACACCGCGCGCTCGCTCAACGATTACGCCCATTTCAGGATCGGGGAGATGACCATCTCGCTGCGGAGCGACCTGGAGGAAGTGGCGGCAGACTTCGGGGGTCTCTACGAAGACTGTTGTCAAACCGACACGCCTGGCGACCCTGGTATCCGGATCGAGGTGAAGCGGGAAAAGCGTTCCTTCTTGGGCGGCAAGCAGTATGTCATCTGCGGGGATGGCGAGGCGCTGTGGACGACCCGCAGACCCAATGAAGTGCTGCCCTACGTCGAGTGGGGCATCAACTGGCGCGTGATCGCCACGCGGGCCGACTACCTTCAGCTCCACGCCGCCACGATGGCCCACGACGGACAGGGCGTGATCTTCGCGGCCAAGTCCGGAGCCGGCAAATCGACGTTGGCCGCGGGGCTTCTATCGCGAGGCTGGGGCTACCTGTCCGACGAGTTCGCCTTGATCCACCCCGAGACCTTGCGCGTTCACCCGTTTCCCAAGGCCGTGTGCATCAAATCCGGCGCGTTCAACGTCGTCGAAGGCCTGAACCTGCCCCTCTGGCAACGCCGCCACTACGTCAAGGCCTTCAAAGGGCGCGTCGGCTACCTACCCCCCTACCGGTTGGGAGCCAACTCCGTTGGAGGCCCCTGCCCTGTCCGACACGTCGTCTTCCCCCGGTACACGCAGGGCGCCCGCCCGCGTCTTCGCGAGATCTCTCGGGCCGACGCCGCCTTCCGACTGGCCGCCAGCGCCCTGAACCGCCACGTCTTCGGCCATCGGGCGACGTCGATCGTGAGCGACGTGGTCCGTGGCGCCGATTGCTTCGACCTCGAGTGCGGCGCCATCGACGAGACCTGCGACGTCGTCGAGTCGCTGATCCAAGGTCAACGCCCCTCCGACTGAGCGTCAACCCAACGAAGCACAGCCACATACCCCCTTGAAGCACAGGCAGACGCTGCGGATGGCTGGCATGTCGTGCGCTGGGAAGGCGATGCGACCGGCACGAACCCCACTGTTCAGGTGACCATGAACGGCAACGCAACCGTCCAGGCCGTCTTCGAGGAGGACCAGACTGGCCCCGCTGACGCCAACGACCCCAATCAGAACGGCCAGATCAAGGGCTGCGGCTACAACGCTTCGGTCGGACAGCTCGCTTGCTGGTGAATGGTGTGCCTGCTGGCTCTGTGTGTGCGGCGCTCCCGCGGCCCCCGGACGACGGTAGAGCGTGTCTGCCGTCGTCACGATCGAGGGTTATCAGATCAAAAGTCCTATTAGGTAGGTGACATAGGTAACTGGCAGCGGTCGACGGCGAATGAGGCACCACAGGCCAGGCGTACTCGCCAGACCTGTGCGGGACGGACAGCACAGGTCTGGCGAGTACCGCGACCTATGCCCCCTACCGCCGCTCGTCGGGCTCAAAGCGTCGAAGATAGCGCGGCATGCCCCAGAAGATCGGGTTGCCACCATATTCCTTCATTTCAGCGATCGCCTGCTCCCGCGGCCAGCCCTGCATCGCGATGCGGTAGGCCGCCACAACGAGACTGGTGCGGTCGCTTCCCAGTAAGCAATAAACCAGCACCGGAAAGTTGGCGGGATTTTCCATGACCCGCAGAAAATCCCGGCATGTCCGGTCGTAGGAGCGAATCGCGGACGTCGGAATTCCCACGTACTGAAGCCCCATGCTCTGGGCGAGTTTACGGTCGTTGCGCGTCCGGCGCAGACTCACCACGGTCTTAATGCCCATGGTCTTGGCGGTGACAAAGCCCTCGCGCGTGGGCTGGGCGCTTCGGTAAAGGTCGGGCGAAACCTCTGCAAATCGTTTCAAGCCCGTTGGATCGTTTGGCTGCCGTGAAACACAGCCGCCCATCCCGATCAAGCAGGACAACAGCAACCACCATCTGCGATGCATGTTCTTCAGAACCAATATTCCTCCAAACGTAACCTCCTGCCCCCGGCGCTGGTCCGCCCCCGGCTCCAGAATCAGATTTCCTATCAGGCGAGGCTAACGGGCGACGAGAACCGATCCTCACGTGCCCTCACGGAAGCACAGGATCTTGCCATCCATACCGGCCAGGTAGGGCGATCCGCCAGCGACGACCAAGCCGTCGAAGCCGACATTTCCCATTGGGCTCCCGTCAGGCAGGCAACCTACCGAGCCGGGTCCTCAGGTCAAGCGAAAACGTCCTGTCACACAGTCGTTCACGCACGTTTGTTCGGCCCATCGTGCCAGCTTTGCTCGATCCGCCTCGAAGAACAAGAGTCCCAGCCCGTTTGCGCGCAGCGCCAAGCCACGCCCCGTGCGAATCGTCAGGAGCTCCGTTCGAGCGCGGCGGTCAGCCACGTTGCACCAGCGGCAGCGGAACACCCAGCCCCTGAATCCGCTCCAGAATCCTGGCAAACAAGCTACGCGGCACGGCGACCTCGGCCAGCTGGAACACCGCGTACGGTGAGTGGGTCACGACCTTGGCACCGATCTTGATGAGCTTCTCACGTAGCGTCGTCAACGACCACTGCTTCACACCATGCGGTAGCGCCAGCCTTCGAAGGAAGTTCCCGAGGTTGTACGCCAGGGCGAACAGCTGGAGCCGAACCTGGTTGACCGACAGCGAGAAGCAGAGCACCACCACTCCGACCTCTCGACCGGAGTGATGTGCCAAATGAGACGCTCCGGGACGTTCCGAGTCTGTTCATGCGCCGCAGTCCTCCGAGTCTACTGACGAGAAACGGGAGTTTGCAGGATAAACTCGACCAGATTCCGGTCGCTGGACGGGTCGATGCCCTCGCTCGTCGCCTCGTCGAGGGCCTTCTGGGGCGACCAGCGCTGTACCCGTATCCTGTAGGCAGCGGCGAGCAAGCCCGTTCGGTCGACCCCTGCCTTACAGTGGATGAGAATCGGGTGGTTCTCTGGGGCCTCAGCAATCTCTAGCCAGCGATTGACGGTGTTGGGATCGACCTTCGCATCGCCATCCATCGGAAGATGGAAGAACCGGAGACCCAACTGCTCCACTGCCAACCGTTCTTCGGAAAGCGACAGACCCTCGGCACCGTCCTGCTCGTCGGCACGTCTCAAGTTGACGATCGTCCGAATGCCATATGCGTCGCGCAGACGCTTCAGATCGCGCCTGTCCGGCTGGCCGCTGCGGTACAACACGCCCTCCTGAACGACCCCGAAGTGCTTGACGTAGAAGTAGCGATAGTAGACCCCAAACGCGCATGCCACCACCAGACCGAGGACGACGCTGCCGATGAGTACTCGCTTGAGGTGTTTGTTCACCGTTCTGTCTATCTGCCGGGGCCTCTATTGTGCGCGGTCCTGCTCGTGAACAACGACGATGGCGGGCTCCTCGCGCCAAGCGAATGACGATGACGAATCTCACACGTCGCGTTGGACGGGCGGCCACGGTAGCAGATGAGCCATTACGGGCGCATGACGGGAAGATGAAATCGCCGTAATGTTCCAGCTGTTGAGGGTGCTGTCATATCAACTGACCCATTACGCCAGCATGACGCTGCAGTGAACTTCTCGTAATGTCAGATTGCGATTCAGTCTGCCTCAACGGGTCCGCTGTTTAGGTGAGCGGGGTCGACGCAAGTTCAAGAAGCAACCGACGGGGAGACGGGCAGATGAACCTTTGCCGTGGTACCTTCGCCGGGAACGCTCTTCAGTTCGACCTTCCCGCCGTGGGCCTGGGCGATCCACTGGCATATGGCGAGTCCCAGCCCGGCCCCTTCCGAGGCTCGGGCCTTGTCCCCACGGTAGAACCGGTCGAACACATGGGGGAGGTCCTCGGGAGCGATCCCTACCCCCGTATCGGAGACCACGATGTCTACCGTGGCGTCTCGGCGGTCCATGCTCACGTCGATCTTGCCTGGAGCATCCGTGTACTTGACGGCGTTGTCGATCAAGTTGCCCACCATCTGACGCAAGCGGCCGCCGTGCCCGAGGACCTCCACGTCAAGTGACGCCCCGACTTCGAGCGTCAGACCGGCCTCTTCGGCGAGTGGAGCGTATAGCTCTATCGCATCGCGGACGACCCGGTCCAGTCGAACGGGTTCCCGCTGCAGCACGACCCGATCGGCGTCCGCCCGAGCCAACAGAAGCAGGTCTTCCGCCAGACGCTGCAGGCGATCGTACTGCTCGATACTGGCCTCAAGGACCTCTCGGAGCTCGTCGACCGATCTTGGCTTGCTCAAGGCCACCTCGGCGGTGCCGCGCAGCGCCGCCAGGGGACTCCGGAACTCGTGCGATGCATCGGCAGTGAACTGCCTGACCCGCCCGACCTGGTCTTCAATTCGGCCGAGCATCTCGTTGAGCGTCCCGGCGAGTCGATCCAGCTCGTCCCCCGTGCCCGATTGTGGCAGCTTGTCGCCCAACCGACTCGTGCCGATCCGACGTGCCTTGCGGGTCATGGCGTCGATGGGGCGAAGGCTGCGCCGGGTGAGGATCCACCCTCCGGCCAGCGCGAAGACCGCTGCCAGGGCCAGGCCGCCCAAGCTGATCTTGCGCAGCATGGCCAGGGAGTGCTTCATGCGATGTAATGAGTAGGCGGTCTGAGCGACCAGAGGCGGCTGGCCGGGACGCTCGAGGAGAATGCTGCACGTCCGCGAGGAGGATGACACGCCGGGGACCCGGACGGTCTCGAAGTGAGGTCCATCTTGCCCGCGCACCCGGCCGATCGGACTGCGAAGGTGGGGCCACAGCGAGTCGTCCTCGTCGCTGCTGATCAGAACGTGCCCATCAGGATCAAACAGACGGAAGCTCAGATCCTCGCGGGTGCGGTGGCCCAATTCGTCCCGGATGGCCTGCTCGGCCGCACGATGGTCATTCGGATGCTCCCGGACCTTCGCCACGAGTTCGTGGGCCTCGTCTTGAAGGAAAGCGTCCACCTCGCGAAGCAGGGAGTAGTACATGCCGACGTAGAGAATCACGCACAGCAGGACGCAGACGCCCAGCGCCATGCTCGCGCCCCACAGGGTCAGGCGGGCGCCGATCGTGATGGGGCGTTTTTTAGGTCGCATCTTCTCGGAGGACATAGCCGACGCCTCGTATGGTGTGAATCAGGGGCTGGCTGAAGCCATGGTCTACTTTCTTGCGGAGACGATTGATGTGCACGTCCACGACGTTGGTGAGCGGGTCTTGATTCATGTCCCAGACGTGTTCCAGGATCATCGTACGGGCAAGGACCTCCCCGACATGCCTGGCCATGTACTCCAGCAACGCGTATTCGCGTGCGGACAGATCGATACGTTTGCCCGCGCGTTCGACGGAATGGGCCAAGAGGTCGATGGTCAGGTCAGCAACCTTGATCGGCGAATTCACGACGGTTCGCCCGCG